>Ga0194051_1000162_pt1 | contig 37519 bp, 39 predicted proteins | sample SepL2320m_MetaG_FD_161275 | JGI IMG/M metagenome (GOLD analysis project Ga0194051, IMG submission 161275) | Anoxic zone freshwater microbial communities from boreal shield lake in IISD Experimental Lakes Area, Ontario, Canada - Sep2016-L239-20m | ecosystem: Environmental > Aquatic > Freshwater >... | reverse complement strand
GAAGGTCGGCTTAACATCATTCCCTGCGGATTGGGCCCAACACGAGAAGTTCCCTCAGCAAACTCAATCGGCTCGATAGTGCGAGCAAGCTCGCACTGCTCGCCTCAATCACTGGTGCCCCCGACAGGGATCGAACCTGCACTGAAGCTGGTTTAAGCAGCTTGCCTCTGCCAATTGGGCCACGGGGGCGTTGCGCTCGAAGGCCGCTCGCTACTGCGACCACTGTGATCACTGCGATCACTGCGAACTCCGAACGGACCCAAGCCTAACGACCATGGCCATGAATGGTTCAAGGCACGGAGACAAAGCCGCCGATATCCACGCGGTCAGCCCAGGAGCACACGCCTGACCACTAGCCAGAGCACCAAACCCAGGGGACAGCGAACTTAGCAACGGGCCGTTCGTTACCTGCGATCGTTCACGCGTTGAGCAGCCAGATTTCGCAGAGCAACAAGTCGGCCCACAGCGGGCCCACAGCGCCACGTCACCGCGGCGCCAGCGCCAGAGCCAGCGCCAGAGCCACTGCCAGCGCCACTGCCAGCGTCAGAGCCAGAGCCAGAGCCAGCGCCACCGCCACGTCAGCGCGGAGCCAGCGCTGACTCCCCGAGTTCGTCAACCGTGGACATCATGCGACACCCTCACCGTCGACGAGAGGTGGCGCTTAGACATCGTGATGCACATCTTCGAGTGACCGCCGTAGCCCCACTGGCACGCATGGCCGCGGACTCCCTGCAGGATCAGCGCGCGAGCGACCAGGCAATTCCGTCGAGGATGTCGTGCTCTGACACCAACACCTCAGGCAGCCCCGTGACCTCGAGAATTCGTCGAAGCACCAATACGCCTGCATTGAGAACATCGACACGGCCGGGGTGGATCACCGAGATTCGCGCGCGTTCGTCATGGGTCATCGCCAACAACCGATCCGAGACAGCCGCGACCGTCGCGGCTGAGAGCCGGGCGCCGTGAATGACCGTCGGGTCGTATTCAGTCAGGCCCAGAGCGACAGCCGCCGCAGTGGTGACCGACCCAGCGAGCCCGACAAGGGTCTTTGCCTGGTTGAAAGGAACATCTTGAGCCGCAAGGGAAATCCCGGTATCGATGTCGGCTAGGACAGCCTCGATTTGGCTGGCAGAAGGTGGGTCAGTGGTGATGTGCCGTTCCGTGAGACGTACGCAGCCGATGTCGATACTGCGCGCGGCAATCGGCTGGTCAGTACCAAGAACGAACTCGGTTGATCCGCCACCGATATCAACAACTAGGTACGGCGGCTGTGCACCGGAAAGCCCATGTGTTGCTCCGCTGAACGAGAGTCGGGCTTCTTCGTCGCCACTAGCGACCTCAGGTTCAACACCGATTCGCGCGAGCACTCCAGCTATGAACTCATCACGATTAGAGGCATCGCGGGTGGCTGACGTGGCAACAAATCGGATCCGCTCGGCGCCCAACTCGCGAATTGTGTCGCCATAAAGCGCACACACATCAAGAGTGCGGGCCAGCGCCTCTGGAGCGAACTGACCGGTGGCATCAACCCCATATCCGAGGCGGACGATTTCCATGCGACGGTGCAGATCAAGCAACAGGCCGGTCTGCACGTCGACATCGGCGACTAAGAGCCGGATCGAATTCGTACCACAGTCAATTGCCGCTACCCGAATGGTCATGGTGACTCCGCTCTCGTGCATGGGCCCAAGGCACTCCAGTCGGGCAGCAGCATAAGTGCCTCATCACCTAGCGGATTTACACCCGGGCCAACGGCCAGCGCGTGCCCCACCAGCACATGAAGACATTTGACCCGATGCGGCATACCCCCTGCACTCACCCCCGCGATTTCAACGACGTCGTCGATGGCCGAACGATCAGTGAGGTACGCCTGATGCGCAGCCGTGTAGCGCGAGGCGAGTTCTGGGTCCGCAGCAAGTTGGTCTTGCATTTGCTTCATCACACCTTGACTCTCAAGGGTGCTGATCGCTCCAGTCAACCGCGGGCACGTGGCGTAGTACAGAGTCGGGAAGGGCGTGCCATCGGGAAGTCGAGGCTCGGTCTCCACGACGTCGGGATCACCACAAGCGCAGCGATGGGCCACCCTTCGCACGCCGCGCGAGGGTCGCCCAAGTTGGCGTGCCACCGCAGCCAAGTCTTGCTCAATTGTCTGCTCAACCATCGAGGTGACCCCCACTAGCGGGGCGCGTTGGGCCGAATGATCAAGGGCGCCAAGACTTCTGGGACGACACCAGCCTGATCAGCCTTCTGCACGGAGGTCCACAGGGTGGCGAACCACGCAGGCTTGGTCTTGCCAGCCTTGATGGTCGCGGGCGCGGGCGCCTCACTCGGATCAAGGACGACGTAGCCGACCTCACCGGGGAGAACGTAGTGGAGTCGTTCGCGCACCAGCGAAATGACGAAAACAGGATCTTTGAGCCGCTCCTCCTGCAGGGAGAGATCATCGACCCGCGCCTGCGCCTGCGCATTCGCCTCACGTAGTGCGTTCAACTGCGAGCGCTGATGCACGAGTTCACGGATGGGCACGACAAGGGTGACGGCAAGAACTCCAATAACGCCCACAAGAACGATCGCTCGACCCGTCAAACTTGGTCGAGCCGCGATGACGTCCTTGGGGGCAAAGTTCATCAGCCGCGGAACCTCGGGAATGCGGCACGACCGGCATAGCGGGCCGCATCATCGAGTTCTTCCTCGATGCGCAGCAATTGGTTGTACTTGGCGACTCGCTCAGATCGAGCGGGTGCGCCTGTCTTGATCTGGCCGCAGTCGGTGGCAACAGCGAGGTCAGCGATCGTGACGTCTTCGGTCTCGCCAGATCGGTGCGACATCATGCACGCGTATCCACTGCGATGAGCGAGAGTGACCGCATCGAGGGTCTCGGTCAGTGATCCGATCTGGTTTACCTTCACCAGCAACGCATTTGCGGTTCCGCTGCCCACACCACGTGCGAGGCGCTCAGGGTTGGTGACGAACAGATCGTCGCCGACCAGCTGCACGGCATCGCCAAGGGAGACAGTGAGGTTCTTCCAGCCATCCCAGTCGTCTTCGTTCAACGGGTCTTCGATGGACACGAGCGGGTAGTCAGCGACGAGTGCCGCGTAGTAGGCGGCCATCTGGTCGGCCGTGCGCGAGGCACCTTCGAATGTGTAGACGCCGTCGTGATGAAACTCAGTGGCCGCAACGTCAAGCGCGAGTGCAATATCGGTGCCCAGGGTGTAGCCGGCTGAGTCGATTGCCTTGGCGATGAGATCGAGTGCCGCTCGGTTGCTCGACAGGTTGGGTGCGAAGCCACCCTCGTCGCCAAGGCCAGTGGCTAGGCCTTCCTTCTTCAGCACGGCCTTGAGCGCGTGATAGACCTCAGCGCCCCAACGCAATGCCTCGCTGAAACTCTCGGCGCCAATCGGAGCGATCATGAACTCCTGGATGTCGACATCGGTGTCTGCATGGGCGCCACCGTTGAGGATGTTCATCATCGGCACGGGCAGAAGGTGCGCGTTCGGGCCACCGAGGTAGCGGAACAACGGCAGCCTCGCTGAGTCTGCGGCTGCCTTGGCTACCGCGAGTGATACGCCCAGAATTGCGTTCGCGCCGAGGCGCTCCTTGTTCGCCGTTCCATCGAGATCGATCATCACCTGGTCGATGAGCCGCTGGTCGGCCGCGTCGAAGCCAAGCACCTCCGGTGCGATTTCGTCCTCAACCGCAGCGACAGCGCGACGCACACCCTTGCCGTTGTAGCGCTGGTCACCGTCACGGAGTTCGACTGCCTCAAAGGCACCGGTGGAGGCACCGGAAGGAACTGCGGCACGAGCCACGGTGCCGTCGTCAAGGCCCACCTCGACCTCGACAGTGGGGTTACCGCGTGAGTCGAGAATCTCGCGGGCAATGACGGCTTCGATGATGGCCACGGGGCGCTCCGACTCGATCGAGGAAACTTTCGGGGTCTCGGGTTACTTCGTGAGTCTAACGTCAAGGTCGAGGGTCGGTGAGCACCGACGTGCGCTTCGGCGGTTCTCAGTGCAGGCTGGTGTCACCATGGCAACACGACTGAACCGAGGGCAGCGCACTGCCGATCAAGGCAGAACCTCTGCCGATCAAGGGCCGGCTTCTGGCGATCAAGGTAGGAGCCAGATTCCACCGACGGGATTCCGTAGTGGATTCACAGCGCTCGAATCCCTTGACCAAAGCTCGCCAGATCCGGGCTACTTCGGGCCCGACAGCATCTCGTGGCGCGTACATCACGACCCAGCTGCCGTGGTCGGTGGGATCCGAGCGCTGTACCTTCAATCGCTGCACCCAGAAGTAATGCTCGGATTCAACGGGGTGACCTCAACTCGCGAAGATCCATGGGGGCGGCTCTCCCGCACTGGCCGCTACGTAAACGCGATCACGTACGGCACCACCGCCGAGGCCAACGCCACGTCCGCCAGAGTGCGGCGCATTCACGGGGCGCTCGGGCTCGACCGTCCTGATTGGCTGCTGTGGGTGCACTGCGGCGCGGTCGATTCATGGCTTTCGGGGCATCGTCGGGCAGGTGCACCTATGACCAACTCTGAGGCCGATAGATACGTGCTCGAACAGGTTGAGTCCGCACGACTGATCGGCTGTTCGGTCAGTGATGTGCCTCGAACCGCCGACGAGCTTGAGTCCTACATCCAAGGAATGCGAACAGTTTTCGACGTCGTGCCAGAGACTCGAGAGGCCGCACTCGGGCTCCTCTGGCCACCGATGGAACCCCGCGTGCAATGGCTAACCCCAGCGCGACCAGCATGGACCATCTTCGCGGTGACCGGCTTCTCACTCATGCCGCGCTGGGCCAGAAGAATGTTCGCAATGCCAGGTCTGCCAAGCACCGACCTTCAGGCCACCGTGTCAGCGCGCGCCTTGCGAGCCGCGCTGCTCGCGATTCCAGAAGAGCGACGTACCAATCCACATCTGACCGCTGCCCGGATTCGTCTGGGAATGAAAGGGTTTCGCGCCGCGAGTTAGCTCTCGCCCGAGGTCGGATCGACACCTTCCGCAGTGCGCACCCGACGACGATAATCACGCAGCGCTGAACGAAGAGCAGCCTCGGCGTCGATCCCGTCAGCCCTAGCCGACACCACAAGACCAAGAAGAAGTTCGCCGTAGGCACGCTCTCGGTCTGCCATCTCGTTCAGATCCGCTTCGCCACTGCGCAGAGCGGTACTCACTGTTGTCAATGTCTCGGGCGCGACCACTTCTACATCGACTCCGCGCGACCGAGAGACCAACTTCGACGCAAGAACCAAAGCGGGCAATGCATTCGGGATGCCATCGGTGACCGACTCTCGGCCCTTCTCCTTGGTCTTGCGCGCTAACCAGTTCGCCTCGACATGATCCGCGCCATCGACCTCGCTGTCGGAGAACACATGCGGGTGACGAGCGATCAACTTGTCGACGATGCCCGCGGCTACGTCATCGATGGTCCACGGCACATCGTGTTCTTCCGCCAAACGGGAATGGAACACAACTTGCAGCAGTACATCGCCGAGTTCCTCGCGAAGTGCAGCGTCATCACCCGTCTCGATGGCCTCGACAGCTTCGTACGCCTCTTCGACCAGATACTCGACCAGTGACGTGTGAGTCTGCTCGGCGTCCCATGGGCAACCACCTGGAGAACGCAGCCGATCCATCACAGCAACCAGATCGAGCAGCCGGGCACCAGGAATATCCCACGATCCAGGCAGCAACTCAACCTCGGGCAACACCAATCCGGTACCTGAAGCGGCTCCGGCAAGCATCGAGGCGCAGGCGTCGATCAGCAACGGATCACCGTCTGCTGCGAGCACCCACACGACCAGCCCCGACTCCGCCGCCCGCATTAACTCGCGTGCCGTCTGCGCAACTGGCACTAGGGATTTCGCCGCATCATCGCTGGCCGCGGCGCTTCTCGCCTTATCGCTTCCGGCCCCAACACCAGCGGCCCCAACACCAGCGACCTCAACACGGATCCCTGCCGCAAGCAGTGCAGGAAGCAGCGGGTGTCCAGCAGGGGAACTCCCGAGCCGCACCAGATCTGCCGTACGCAAGATCTCCCAGGCGTTCGATGACAGCAACCCGGGCGCGACTCGATGCGTGGTGGCGAGTAGAACAAGCCGACCAGGAGTCACGTCGTGTCCTTAGCGCAGTGTGGGATCAGGGCGACGAAATTGCCGAGGGTACGGCAGTGGATCCAGTGCCTGGCGACGACGCGAGATCATTTGCTACTGGGCCCAAGGTGAACCCGGTCCACGTGCCGTAACGCGGAGCAACTCGCACGTTGAGTTCCTTAGAGAGCGGCTCAAAGTAGCCCTTCACAGCAGTGGCGACATCTGCCTGGCTGGCCGCTTGCGGTGCGATCTTCTTCAACAGGGCCCCGTAGACCAATTGGTCGGATGCTGCATCGTTGACCTGGCTCGAAGGGACAAAGTTCCCAGAGGCCAGTGCGGAATCTAGTGCCTTGCGGTCACCCTTGAACTGCTGGGTGACATAGGAGGCGATGAAGTCATCGATCTGCGACTGCGTGATGACAATGCCTTCACGCGAAGCCGCTTCACCGAACAGCAAGTGCTGGGTCGAACGCTGGACAACAGCGAGGGTTACCGCGCCTTCAGTAGGCACCTTTGCGGCCTTGTCGAGTGCGATCTGGGCTAGAACCTCATTGACAGTGTCAGAGACCTGGCTCTCGGTAACAGTCTGGGTGCCGACCACACTTGCCGCACCTGCAGGCATCGCCTCCGAGTTACTCCCACATGCACTCAGGAGCATGCCGATTGCAAACACAGCCGCACTCACGGCAAAACGACGAGTCACAGACGAGCCCTTCATAGTCATGAAACGTGCACCTGATCGAGGAGCACGGAGTCAACCAACTCGCGCAACCACTCGAGCAACTCGGTGTCGCGAACTGGCTGACCACCAACCCGAGCAGTCATTGGACGCGGTACCAGGATCGTACGGGTGGCGGGCTTGATCAGCGCGCCTGGGTAGAGCCGAGCAAGGCGAAGTGCACGTGAATCAGCGAGCTCAACTGGCGTGAATCGAATCATTGACCCTTGCGCCACGATTTCCCGCACTCCGGCGCGACGGGCATGAATGCGGAAGCGGGCCACTGCGAGCAGGTTGGCAACCGGTTCGGGATAAGTGCCATAGCGATCATTGAGTTCCTCCGCCACAGCATCGACCTCCTCGTCCGTGCTCGCGGCCGCGAGTCGTTTGTAGGCCTCGAGCCGCAAGCGCTCCTCTGCCACGTACTCATGCGGAACGTGGGCATCGATCGGTATTTCCACCTTGACGTCTAGGACATCTTCGATAGTTCCGCCGCCCTGCCTGTACTCGGCAACAGCCTCGCCCACGAGCCGCACGTACAGGTCAAACCCAACGTCGGCGATATGTCCGCTCTGCTCGCCGCCGAGTAGGTTCCCGGCCCCCCGGATCTCGAGATCCTTCATCGCCACAGCCATGCCTGAACCCAGATCAGTATTCGCTGCAATGGTCGACAAACGATCATGCGCCGTCTCAGTCAACGGCTTCTCAGGCGGGTAGAAGAAGTAGGCATAACCACGCTCGCGACTTCGACCGACGCGGCCACGCAACTGGTGCAACTGCGAGAGTCCAAAGGCATCAGCGCGATCAAGGATGAGCGTGTTGGCGTTGGGAATATCGAGTCCGCTTTCGACGATCGTGGTCGACACCAGGACGTCGAACTCCTTCTCCCAGAAGTCGACGATCACCTGTTCGAGCGCATGCTCATTCATCTGGCCATGGGCGGTCTGGATTCTGGCTTCTGGGATGAGTTCACGAAGCTTCGACGCAACCCGCTCGATCGACTCGACTCGGTTGTGCACGAAGAACACCTGACCATCGCGCAGCAGCTCGCGTCTGATCGCCGCAGCAACCTGCTTGTTGTCATAGGGGCCGACGAAAGTCAACACTGGATGGCGTTCTTCGGGTGGCGTCTGGATGGTTGACATCTCTCGGATGCCGGTGACCGCCATCTCCAACGTCCGCGGAATCGGCGTGGCCGACATGGTGAGGAAGTCGACGTCGGTGCGCATGGCCTTGAGGTATTCCTTGTGTTCGACTCCGAAGCGCTGTTCCTCATCAACGATGACGAGGCCAAGATCCTTGAAGTGCACCTCGCTGCTGAATAGTCGGTGCGTACCGATGACGACATCAACCGTGCCATCCGTGATACCTGCCAGAACCACTTTGGCTTCTTTGTCAGTCTGGAACCGCGACAGTGCGGCCACCTTGACCGGGAACGGTGCGTAGCGTTCTGAGAACGTCGACATGTGCTGCTGCACAAGCAATGTCGTGGGTACCAGAATCGCTACCTGCTTGCCGTCCTGCACCGCCTTGAACGCCGCGCGTACCGCAATCTCAGTCTTTCCGTATCCGACATCGCCACAGATGAGGCGGTCCATCGGAATCACGTTCTCCATGTCGGACTTCACCTCGTCGATACAAGACAACTGATCGGGAGTCTCGTTGTACGGGAATGCATCTTCGAGCTCGCTTTGCCAGACTGTGTCGGCCGAGAACGCGTGCCCGCGGCTCGCCATTCGTGCCGCATACAGTCGGATGAGTTCACCGGCGATCTGACGCACTGCCTTGCGAGCTCGCGACTTCGTTTTCGCCCAGTCAGACCCACCGAGGCGATGCAAGCTCGGCGCCTCGCCGCCGACATACCGGGTCACCTGGTCGAGTTGGTCAGTGGGCACGTAGAGCCGGTCACCAGGTTGCCCGCGCTTAGCCGGGGCGTACTCAACCACTAAGTACTCACGCGTGGCACCAGCCACAGTGCGCTGAACCATCTCGACGTATTTACCGACTCCATGCTGCTCATGTACTACGTAATCGCCAGGCTTGAGCTGCAGCGGATCGATGGTCTGCCTACGTCGCGCGGGCATGCGTCGAGTGTCACGCGTGGTGGCCTTCTGCCCAACGAGGTCAGTTTCGGTCAACAGCGCGAGCTTAAGCATCGGCGCAACAAACCCGTGATCAAGCCCACCTGTGACGACACTGACAACGCGCGGATCCGGCACTGCCGCAAGGGATTCGAGCAGGCGAACCGCCAACCCCTCGCCGCGCGCTGATTCAGCGATGCGTTCCGCGGTTCCATGGCCAGCGGTGACCAAGATGACGGCCCAGTCGTCGGCGATCCAGCGCGCGATGTCGTCAAACGCCTTGGACGTATCGCCGCGATAGCTGTCGGCCGTTCGAACATTGAGCGCGAGGCGATCGACAGAATCAGGATCGAGTTCGACGAGATCATCGTCATCGGTCATGTCGCCACCAAACGGTGACAGGCTCCACCAGCCGTGCCGATGCTCGAGTGCGGCACTTCTCACGTCGGCGACCGTCTGGTACGCCGCTGGGCCAAGATCAATCGGTGTCGCGTTCCCCGCCGCGGCGTTGTGCCATGACGCCTCGAGAAACTCGACGCTGGTGGCGACAAGGTCGTGCGCGCGAGTGCGCACGCGTTCGGGGTCGCACACCACGATCAGCGATGCCGACGGAATGAGGTCGACAAGCAACTCCATACCGTCGGCAAGGACCGGCGCAAGCGCCTCCATACCGTCGACCGCTGTACCGTCGGCCAACTTGTCGAGCATCTCCATCAAGTCGGGGTGGACGAGTGACAACGCTCGGGCGCGCTCGCGAACCTTGTCGGTGAGCAGCAGCTCACGACACGGCGGGGCCCACAGGCCGTGCGCAGCGATCTCGAGGGACCGTTGGTCAGCAACCTTGAAGTAGCGCACCTCTTCGACTGTGTCGCCCCAAAACTCAAGGCGCACAGGGTGCTCCTCAGTGGGGGGAAAGACGTCGAGGATGCCGCCACGCACTGCGAACTGCCCGCGCTTGTCGACCAGATCTGTTCGCGTGTAAGCCGCAGCAGAGAGCCGGCGCACTATCTCGTCCATGGCGATGTCGTCGCCGATCGCGACCGCTACCGGCTCTAGATCTCCCAAGCCCTTGACGACAGGTTGCAATACAGCCCGAATTGGTGCGACCAGCACTCGGATCGGGCCAGAGGTCGGATCATCGAATTGCGGATGAGCGAGGCGTCGCAGCACCGCTAGCCGACGCCCCACCGTGTCGCTCGACGGGCTAAGACGCTCATGCGGCAAGGTCTCCCACGCCGGGAACTCAACGACCGCGTGCTCGCCGAGCAGGCTGTCGAGAGCAATAGCCAAATCCTCGGCCTCACGCGCCGTGGCAGTCACCGCGAGCAGGGTGCGGTCACCGGCATCCGCGAGCGCCGCCAAGACGAGCGGATAAAGCGCTGCTGGCGCTGTGAGTTCCAGCCCCTGTGTTGCCTGGGCAGTGCCGGTGAACTCGATCCGACGGATCGCATCGGCAACGGCAGGTTCGGTGACGATGGCGTCAACTAGGCCGTGCAGAGTGGCGGTCATCACAAGTCCTCTATAGCGAAAGCGACGCACGACAACTGCCCCCGGTCTCGATGAGGTCGGGGGGTGGGGGTGCACCTCGCAGATTACGTGCCGAGCAGGCGAATCGCGAACTCCGCCGCCCAATCCAACGATGGAGCCCGCTATCGGCCACAATAAGCGAGTGACGGATTGTTCCTTCAAGGACCTGTGCCTTGATGCCGTGGATCCGCAACTCATTGCCACCTTTTGGGGCAAAGCCCTCGGCCGCGAAGTTCGACGCATGCCCGACTCTGGCTACCGGGTGGGGCCGTCGTCGTCGCTGGCACCATTCAATGCCGACACCGATGGCATCTGGGTTGACCCAGTAGCGGAGCCGCGAAGCGGTAAGACCCGCGTACACCTCGACCTACGCCTCCCCAACAACGACCCGCGGTCGCTCATCAGCGCTGGCGCCGACCTCATCTCTGGACCATCCGAAGAGCGCCTGTGGTGGGTGCTCGCTGATGCCGAGGGAAACACCTTCTGCGCCATGCCTCCGCCCCCCGACGAGTACGAGATGACCGCTGTGGGGCTGCCCACTGCGTTTGCTCTCGTCGTCGATTGTGTCGAGCCCGCATCGCAGGCCGTGTGGTGGGCAGAACGAACCGGCGGCAACGTGGCAACCCGCGCCGGCACTACCGCCTGGTGGGTCGAGAACGCTCGAGGCTTCCCGTTCCCCTACTGGGTGTTCACCGAGGTGCCCGAAGCCAAGACAGTCAAGAACCGTATGCATTGGGATGTATTGCTCTCCGGATCAGACATCACGCCGTTGCTCGACGCCGGTGCTCAACTGTTGCGGAAACCAGACGATGAGATCTGGTGGTGGGTACTGGCCGACCCTGAAGGAAACGAGTTCTGCGCCTTCGACCCAGCCCGACCGTAAGCCCCACCGGATGTGCCTTCAGAGCAATATCTTTCGGCCCCCGCTAACTAGCGGTTGAAAGCCACTCGAGCGGCCGCGGCTACAGCTGGAACGGCCATCACGACACCGGGCTGCACGACATCACGTCGATTGAACTCAAACCCAGTGCCACCCGGTGACCAGCATGCGATGCCACGCTTCAAGGCAACCGCGAGTGGCGCTGCAAGATCCCACTCGCTGAATCCACCGTCATGGGTGTAGACCTCGGCGCGGCCCCCAAAAAGTTCAGCCGCCTTAGCGCCCACTGATCCCACCCGCACTGCAACGACACCAAGTGGCGCAGACTCCCCGAGCTCAGCGGCAAGCCTGTCCATGAAACCGTCAAGTCCGATCGGCTGACGAGAACGCGACACGACCACTCGTACCGGCCGATCAATTGGCAGCGGCGCCGGCACTGGCACATCGTCGAGCACCGACCATGTGTCACCTTGATCGGGCAGATCAACAGTGGCAGCGGCCAAAGACCCGCCTGGCTCGGAGGTCCGCAGCCACAGCGCGACGTGAACGGCGAAGTCGGGCCGGCCCTGGCCGAATTCCCAAGTGCCATCGAGTGGATCCACGATCCAGACTCGATCGGCTGACAGCCGCGTGAAATCGTCGTCGCCTTCTTCGGAGAGCAACGCATCATCGGGCCTGGCCTGCCCTAGACGCGCAGCGATAAGCAGGTGGGCTTCACGATCCGCAGTGGTACGAAGCAACTGGAGCCGATCGTGATCGTCGGGATCGATCTCGCCGAAAGATGCGCGTACCTCCAGGATCAGGGCACCTGCTTCGCACGCCACATCGCGCGAGAGAGTGGCGTCGGCAAGCGCATCGGCAGCGGAGGTCACGCGTGGTACCGATTCTGCGCAAGCTCGAGGCCTTGGGCCATCAGCAACTCGATGGAATCAGCTGCATCGGTGATGGTCAACGGCAATTCCTTGCGCTCCACTGACGACCACGGTTTGAGCACATACTCGACCGGTTCCTGGCGACCAGGAGGTCTGCCGATGCCCACACGCAGTCGAAACCAATCGCCGGTGGCGGTCGACTTGCGAATCGACTTGAGTCCGTTGTGGCCGTTGTCGCCACCACCAAACTTCAGGCGCAGCGCTGCGAATGGAATATCGAGTTCGTCATGGATCACAATCAAGCGCTCGAGCGGAACCTTGTAGAAGTCGAGTAGACCCTTCACCGGTCCACCCGATTCATTCATGTAGAGCATGGGTTTGGCGACAACGACTCGCTCGCCTTGCACCCGCCCTTCCACCACCATGGCACGAGCGCGCTTGTGCGCCGTGAACCGACCACCGGCGCGACCTGCGAGTTCGTCAGCGACGAGGAAGCCGACGTTGTGTCGGGTAGACGCGTACTCAGGACCAGGATTGCCCAAGCCCACGATCAACCACGGGGCGGAATCACCAGTCACGTGCCCATCCTTGCTTACTTCGGTATCGGCCAGACACAAAACCGCGCCCGCATCCTTGGGATGCGAGCGCGGTTAGTGAGTGATGATCAGGCGTCAGGGGAAGCATCCGTGGCTTCGGCGTCTGCTTCAGCAGTCGCTGCGTCTGCGTCTGCGTCTGCTGCTGACTCGTCAGCAGACTCTTCGGTTCCCTCAGCCTCAGTCGCCGCTTCGGCAGCCTCAGGTGCGCCAGTGCCCATTGCGCTCGCCTCAGCCTGCTCGACCTCGGCCGCCACCACTGCAGCGTCGGCTGCGTCGGTGAACGCCTTGGCCTCGGCAACAGTCACGATCACCAGATCGACGTGCTCGAGGATCCGACGGACCGGGTCGCGCTGCACGTCGCGAGGCGCAACCAGGATGTGCTTGCCCTCGAGTTCAACGTCAAGAATCAAACCAACCTTGCGCAGGGCCTGCGTGAGTTCGTGACCGGGCAGCGCAACGTGGCGCACATCCTGGTCGTGACCGTAGATGACAGCGGGGATCTTGCCAGCGCGACGAATACGACGCGCTGCGCCCTTGCCGAATTCCGAGCGCGGCTCGGCGGTGATGCTTACCTGGGTCACTTGATGCTCCTACTAACTCGTTCGTCGATGCGCGTACAAGTCGCGCCACCAACGGTGGATCGTGATCTGATCTTGGGATGCTGCGCCTCACGGCGGGAGCGGTCGGCGCCTCAGCAACGGGTGCGGGCGCGCGTTGACCGCGCGGTCCGCGTCGATGACGACACGTTGAGCCGGACGGCCACAACGCACCCTCGCCGGGGAGCGAACACGAGTCTAGACCGTGCTTGACTGCCAACCAAATGGAGTCAGGTCAGACCCGATCGCCTTCGAACATGCTCGTGACCGATCCGTCGGTGAACACCTCTTGAATCGCCCGCGCGATCAGCGGGGCGACAGGTAGCACGGTGAGTTTGGCGAAGCGACGATTGTCTGGGATGGGCAACGTGTCGGTGACGATCACCTCGCGAATGCGACTGTTGTTGAAACGCTCTACGGCAGGATCGGACAAGATCGCGTGGGTCGCCGCGACGATGACGTCCTTAGCACCGTTCGCGAACAGTTGCTCCGCAGCCTTCACGATCGTCCCGCCGGTGTCGATCATGTCGTCGATCACGACACAGATTCGACCTTCGACATCACCGACAACCTCAGAAACCGTGGCCTCGTTGGGGACATCAGGATCGCGACGCTTGTGAATGATCGCCAGCGGCGCACCGAGCAGATCGGTCCACCGCTCGGCTACACGTACACGGCCCGCGTCTGGCGAGACGACAGTGATCTCGTCGCGATTCTCGACCGAGTTAGCGACGTACTTCACCAGCAGCGGCAAGGCAAACAGGTGATCGACGGGGCCGTCGAAGAATCCCTGAATCTGCGCCGTGTGCAGATCGATAGCCATCAACCGATCGGCCCCGGCGGTGCGGAAGAGGTCGGCCATAAGTCTCGCCGAGATCGGTTCGCGCCCGCGGTGCTTCTTGTCCTGGCGGGCGTATCCGTAGAACGGCATCACAACTGTGATGCGCTTCGCGGACGCGCGCTTGAGCGCGTCGACCATGAGCAGCTGCTCCATGATCCATTTGTTGATCGGCTCGGTGTGGCTCTGCAGGACGAAGGCGTCACAACCACGCACCGACTCTTCGAAGCGAACAAAGATCTCACCATTTGCGAAGTCGTATGCCTGAGTCGACACGAGTTCGACGCCAAGTTCCTTGGCCACTTGATCGGCGAGCTCGGGGTGCGATCGGCCGCCGATCAGGACAAGACGCTTCTGCGTCGCCTGGATGATGCCACTCACTGGTGCTCCTCGTGCGGTGCGTTGTCGGCGGATGCGGTTGTCACTTCTGGATGGGTGCTAGGTGCTGATTGTGCAGCCTTGGCTGCTTGCGCTGATGCAGTGCCCGGGCGTTTGCGTTCGACCCAGCCTTCGACGTTGCGCTGACGCGCGCGTCCGACCGCCATCGCACCGGGCGGTACGTCATCGGTGATGGCTGAGCCAGCAGCTGTGTAAGCGCCGTCGCCAATGGTGACGGGCGCGACGAGCATGGAGTCGCTTCCGACTCGCACGTGATCGCCAATCACCGTGCGGTGCTTGGCGACACCGTCGTAGTTGACCGTGATCGTGCCCGCACCGATGTTGGTGCCGACACCGATCTCGACGTCGCCGACATACGACAAGTGCGGCACCTTGGATCCGTCGCCGACGACCGCAGCCTTCGCCTCGACGTATGCGCCAAGCTTCGCGCCGACCCCGATGCGAGTTCCGGGACGGATGTAGGTGAAGGGGCCAACCTCTGCGCGCTCACCGATCTCGGCGTCGCTGGCGTGGGTACGAAGCACTCGTGCACCGGCACCCACGGTGACATTGGTGAGAGTGGTGTCAGGGCCGACGACGGCACCAGAGGCGACTGTGGTGCGGCCGCAAAGAGCTGTATTGCGTTCGATCACAGCATCCGGCTCGAGGGTGACCTCAACGTCGATCCACGTGGTGGCGGGATCGATGATCGTGACGCCTGACTTCATCCAGTACTCGTTAACCCGATCGCGCAAGTGTCGACGAGCCTGCGCGAGTTGGCTGCGATCGTTCACGCCGAGAATCTCGTTCGCATTAGAGGCGGCAAGGCCGGCGACAGCAAGGCCCGCGAAAACTTGAAGTCCAACGACATCGGTGAGGTACTCCTCGCCTTGGCTGTTATCTCGGGTGAGCTTGGCCAGGCTGCTGCGCAAGGCCGTCGCGTCGAAGGCGTAGACCCCGCTGTTGACCTCACTGACCGCATGCTCATGAGGCTTCGCGTCCTTGTGCTCGACAATCCCCGTGACGTGCCCAGTAGCCGGATTGCGCAAGACGCGGCCGTAGCCGGCGGGGTCGTCAAGCACCGCGGTAAGGACACTAGATGTCGCGCCCTCGGCAACATGCAGATCGAGCAGCCGTTGCAATGTTGCACCGGTGAGCAAGGGAGTATCGGCCGCAAGTACCAAGACCGGGCCGTCAGAGGAAGGCGTGAAGCCCGAGGCGTCCAAACCCTCGAGGGCCACCCGCACCGCGTGGCCAGTGCCATCCTGTTGATCCTGAACGACCGTGATTGCACCTGGCGCAATCGAAGCCACATGGGCCGCGACGAGTTCGCGTTCGTGGCCAACCACGACGACTATCTGTTCGGGATCGAGTTCAGCGACGGCAGCGAGAACATGCCCAACCAGAGTGCGTCCACCCACCTCATGCAAGACCTTGGGGGTCGCCGATCTCATCCGGGTTCCTTCACCGGCTGCGAGGACCACAACAGTGGACGGGCGCGATCTGCTCAACGCGGGCGTCTGCTCTCCTGTGCGAGGCGGGGGAAGGCGTGCTCACGATACCCCGCTGCGGGATCCCAGCGACACCGAGTCCGCAAATCGAGACACTAGCGGGGCAGGGGCGTCGCGATGGCCCGGAACGAAGGGCCGCGCGCCAGGGCCAGCGAGAGGCGAGAAACGCGCACGATCTAAGGCTCCCGGGGCAGGAATCGAACCTGCGTCGTACCCACATTCAAAGTGTGGTCGCCCCTACCAGCAGAGCAACCCGGGAATGGTGCTGTCGGTAAGCGTAGGCCGATCGACCCCACAGTTCCGAATGGGCGCCGAGTTCTGACCACTTGACAAGGTTACGGTTGCGTAGGTTACGGTACCGTAGGAACGTCACTTCATGAGTCGGGAGAACCCATGACCGCCACACCAGACATCAAGTACACCGCCGCAGAACTCGCCGAAGAGCAGGCGCTGACCGGCCAGGCATACGCCGCCCGCGAGGATGGCAACGTCCCGATGTTCAATGGCGAGGACAAGCAAACCCTGGCCGAGCGGATCACCGTCGGCATCTTTGTGGGCGTGCCCTTGGTGGCAGTCTTGTTCGCAATCCCATTCGCATGGGGCTGGGGAATCGGATGGAGCGACATCGCGCTGTCGATCATCTTCTTCGCGATCACTGCGCATGGCATCACGATCGGTTACCACCGCCTTTTCACACACGGATCGTTCAAGCCCAACCGCGGCGTGAAGATCGCATTGGCCATCGCCGGAAGTCTGGCAATTGAGGGACCCGTGGCCCGCTGGGTCGCCGATCACCGCAAGCACCACGCCTTTAGTGACCAAGATGGCGATCCGCATTCACCATGGCGTTACGGCGATTCCACGATCGGCCTGATCAAGGGCTTCCTGTTCGCACACATGGGCTGGCTGTTCGACGTGGAGCAAACCCCGATCAGCAAATACGCGCCAGACCTGATCAAGGACAAGGACATCGCCCGCATCTCCCGCCTGTTCCCGTTGTGGGTCGCTGTCAGTCTCATCTCGCCAGCAGTGCTCGGCGGGCTACTGACTTGGTCGTGGCACGGCGCGGTGACCGCCTTCTTCTGGGCCTCAATCATCCGCGTCGGAATGGTTCACCACGTCACGTGGTCGATCAACTCGGTGTGCCACGTCTGGGGTAAGCACCCCTTCATGACTCGCGACCGCGCCGGCAACGTCGCATGGCTCGCGATCCTTTCTGGCGGAGAGTCCTGGCACAACCTGCACCACAGCGATCCCACCTGTGCCCGTCACGGAGTGCTGCGCGGTCAGATCGACAGCAGCGCACGCATCATCGAACTGCTCGAGTGGTTCGGCTGGGTGAGTGATGTTCGCTGGCCCAAGCCCGAACGCCTCGAAGCCCGCCGCGTCGCACCCCGAGGCGAGAACGCCGCCGCGTGATCTCGCCCGGGTCGATCATTGACGATCCCGACTCGCTTCACGGCAGGATGGTCTCCGTGACACCCGAGGATGAGACCGACACACCCGTCGAAGCGCCCACACGAGTCAGCCGACGCGATCGCAAGACCGACCGTGTACGCATGAGCGGGCGTGAGCGGCGTGAGCAACTCATCGACGTCGGCCGAAAACTCTTCGCTGAGAAGGGCTTCGAGGCGGTAACGGTCGAAGAGATCGCCTCGAAGGCGAGCGTCTCAAAGCCCGTCGTGTACGAGCACTTCGGCAGCAAGGACGGCCTCTACGCGGTGATCGTCGACCGCGAGATGAACATCCTGCTTGGAATGGTCAGCGATTCACTCACTGCTGACGCGCCGCGCGCGCTACTCGAACAGGCCGGACGCGCCCTCTTCGATTACATCGAGGAGCGCAGCGACGGCTTTCGTGTCCTTGTCCGCGACTCACCCGTGGCGCAGAACACGGGTAACTTCGCTTCGCTCTTGCGAGATGTGGCAAGCCAGGTTGAGGCTCGACTCGCGAAAGAGTTTGACCGCATGGGTTTCCCGGCCAAGTACGCGCCGATGTACGCCAACATGTTGGTCGGCATGGTCGCGCTCACCGGCCAATGGTGGCTCGACGCACGCAAGCCGAAGAAGGACGAAGTCGTCGCACACGTCGTGAACCTTGCATGGAACGGCGTTGTGGGCTTGGAGAAGAAACCCAAACTCATCACGTCGCGAACTAAGCCCTGACCCATCGTGCAGACGTGACCACCCCACCACTACAGACCGAGCGACTAAGTCTTGAGCCGCTCGAGGTCAGCCACGCAGCAGAGATGGTCGAGTTGCTCGCACCGCGTTCGCTCTACGCCTTCTACCCAGAAGAACCCTCGCCGTCGTTGGTCGAACTCACCGAGCGCTACGAGCGCCAGGTGCGCGGTCAATCAGCCGATGGCACTCAGGTGTGGCACAACTGGATCCTGCGAGAGCGGTCATCCGGCCTGGCCGTCGGATTCGTCCAGGCAACCGTGATCGGCGATACGGCCGAGCTTGCCTGGGTCCTGGGCGAAGCACACCAGCGCAAGGGTTTCGCCACCGAAGCAGCCACCACAGTGCGCGATGCCTTCACCACCGAGACCATCGGCATACCGGTCACGTCCCTCATCGCGCACATCGCACCCGGGCATACCGGCTCCGAGTCGGTTGCACAACGGCTCGGCCTTCGACCTACCGAGATCTGGTACGACGGCGAAATCCGTTGGCATCTCAGCGTTTCCGACTCCTAGACACAGACTCCATTTCACGTATATCTCGATGCCGAGATACTTGCGGCTAGGCTGAGTACATGACGGGAGCCACCCACGACGCCGGCGACGAGGTCGATGGACTAGTCACTGCGTGGCGCCGCGAACGCCCGGATCTCGATGTCGCACCGCTTGAGGTCCTCTCGCGAGTGACCCGTCTCGCTCGGCATCTAGATCTAGCTCGACGCGAAGCCTTCGAGACCCACGGGCTCGAGCCTTGGGAGTTCGACGTGCTCGCTGCGCTGCGTCGCGAAGGTGCGCCCTACGCACTGTCCCCGGGCCGATTGCTACATGTCACGCTCGTCACCAGTGGCACCATGACCAACCGCATTGATCGACTCGAGGCTCGCGGACTCGTGGGACGCGTTCCCGACCCCAGCGACGGGCGAGGCGTGCAAGTGGTGCTCACCGACGCCGGACGAGCCTGCGTCGACGACGCGCTCACTGACCTACTAGGACACGAGCGGCTCATCTTGTCTTCGCTGGAAGAACCCGAGCGTGCTGCTCTGGCGGAGTTGCTGCGGCGGCTAACTGTGCCGTTCGAGCACTCGTCGCCGGAGTAAGTTCGAGCGACTGTCCGAGCCACTATTCCAGCGTGGCAGCAACTTCGAGCCACTGGTCTTCAAGCGACTCGCGTTCGGCAACGATCTCGCGTAGTTGGACATCGAGTGCCTGAACTCGTTCGTGATCGGTGGCAGCACCGGCGAGTTCGGCGTGCAGCCGGTCTTCCTCCTCGCGCACTCGTGCACTGCGTCGCTCGATCTTGCTGAGTTCCTTTCGCGCTGCTTTCGCTTCTGCCGCAGTCAAAACCGGCGCTTCATCAGTGTCGTCGTCGATGGTCGATGCATCATCGGTAGTCGAGGAACGCGTGGACTTGATCGCTCCGCTCGATTGGCTTGGTCGGGCAGCCCTACGCTTGAGGTACTCGTCCACACCACCGATGAGATGCCGGATCTTGCCGTCGCCGAGCAACGCGTAGAGATCGTCAGTGGTGCGCTCAAGGAAGTACCGGTCGTGGCTCACCACGATGAGGGTGCCGGGCCAGGTATCTAGCAGGTCCTCAAGCACGGTGAGCATCTCGACATCGAGATCATTCGTGGGCTCGTCGAGGAGCAAAACGTTGGGACCGCCAACTAGCAGGCGTAACAACTGTAGACGACGCAGTTCGCCACCCGAGAGGTCTCCTAGCCGCGTGTGCAACTTGTCGCCGACAAAACCGAAGTTCTCAAGGAGTTGCTGAGCGGTGAGAGTGCGACCCTTACCAAGGTCCACATACTCGGTCTCGCGGCGTAAGGCTTCAAGAACCCGCTCCTTGGGATCGATCTCTGCCAGCGCCTGCGACAGATGCCCGACCGACACGGTTTGCCCTACTCGCACAGTGCCTTCACGCACATCGGGTGCTGCCGAAGTATCAAGGACACCATCGTGCGCGGCCGAAAGCAGCCGAAGGATGGTCGTCTTTCCAGCGCCGTTGGCCCCGAGAATGCCGACACGATCGCCAGGGCCAAGACGCCACGTCTGACGAATGAGAACCGGACTGACCTCAGGTGCCGGCGCAAGGGTGATGTCCTCGAGGTCGTACACCTGCTTGCCCAGACGCGCGGTCGCGAACTTCTCCAAGGCGAGTCGGTCGCGCGGCGGCGGCTCGTCCGCGATCAACGCATTGGCGGCGTCAATTCGAAACTTCGGCTTCGACGTACGAGCCGGTGCCCCACGTCGCAACCAAGCGAGCTCCTTGCGGAGGAGGTTCTGCCGACGTTCCTCGCTAGACGCCGACTGCCTTGATCGCTCAGCTTTAGCCAGCACGAATGCGGCATAGCCACCCTCGTACCGTTGCACGGAGCTATCGATGACCTCCCATGTGTCAGTGGCCACCGCGTCGAGGAACCAGCGGTCGTGGGTTACTGCGACAAGCGCCCCACGACGACCCGACAGGTGGTTTGCAAGCCAGGCAACAGCCTCGACGTCTAGATGGTTGGTTGGCTCATCGAGAACGAGCAGGTCTGGATCGTCGATGATCAACCGCGCCAACGATGCTCGTCGTCGCTCGCCACCAGACATGGTGCCGATCAGTGTTTCGAGACCATCGGTGTACGCGGCCGCATCGACCCCGCCCAGCAGGCCGGTCAGCACCGACCGCACTCGGGCATCACCTGCCCACTCATGCTCGGGTCGGTCACCGACCACCACTTCACGCAACGTGGCACCAGGATCGAGGTCGTCGGTCTGCGCAAGCAGCCCGATCGTGACTCCACCGGCCCGGATAACGCGTCCAGAGTCAACAGGTTCGACCCCGACGAGAACACGGACCAGGGTGGTCTTGCCGCCACCGTTACGGCCGACAACTCCGATTCGCGCGCCTTCAGTAACACCTACAGTGACACCAGATAGCAGCGTTCGCGTGCCGAGTGCCTTGCCGACGTCTTCCAGCGCCACCAATGTGACGGGTGCCATCAGGCAGCGCTCCGATGATCGATGATGTGTGCGCCCGAGACCGGGCCTGTTGCGCGCTTGACCGTACGGCATAGACCCGCCGACGTGAGAGCCACGGCCAGATCAAGTGCCTCGTCGCCATCTCGCACGAGGAACGCACAGGTGGGGCCGCTACCGGATATCACTGAGCCCAGAACTGCGAAGTCGTCGCCGATATCAAGTACCCGTTGAAGTTTCGGCCGAAGCGCGAGCGCGGCTGGCTGCAAATCATTGCGGAGTTCACGTCCGAGGGCTACCGGGTCGCCTGCGATCAGAGCGGCCATCAGCGCCTGCGGCACTTCTGGATCCGCAACCTCGATGCCAGCCCGTAGTTGGTCGCACTTGGCATACACAGCCGGAGTCGAGAGCCCCGCATCGGCGATGGCGAACACCCAGTGGAACGAGCCGCGTACGAGGGCAGGTGTCAATTGGTCACCGCGGTTGGTGCCGACGGCAGTCCCGCCGTGCAGAACGAACGGCACATCGGACCCAAGGGTCGCCGCAACGTCAGCAAGTTCGTCCCTGGTCAAATCGAGTTCGAAGAGAGCATCGACCGCCACAAGCGCAGCGGCCGCGTCAGCGCTCCCTCCAGCCATACCGCCAGCGAGGGGGATCGACTTGTGAATCGCGATCGCGACATCGGGCGAAGCACCGAAAGCACCGAGAGCTCTGACTGCACGGGCCGCCAAATTGTCTGGCCCCAAGGGGATTACGCCAGCGCCCTCGCCGGTGATGACCAGTTGGGTGCCCGAGCCAAAAGGCAGCGGAGTCGCGACCAGATCGTCGAAAATGCTCACTGCCTGGAACACCGTGACAAGTCCGTGGTAGCCATCGGCGCGCAGTGGGCCGACCCCTAGGGCGAGGTTGACCTTCCCTGGGGCGCGAACAGTGACAGAGTCCAGCACGACGTGAGCCTACGACGTCTCAGCGAGTTGAGCGCCTGCAGCAGCGATACGTGCGAAGTCGTCTACGCCCAACTGCTCGCCGCGTTCCGACGGATCGATACCCGCCGCGCGCAGGATCTCCTCAGCACGAGCGGGTGAGCCAGCCCAGGTGGCAAGAGCAGCGCGCAACGTCTTGCGCCGCTGCCCGAATGCGGCGTCGATGACGGCGAATACTTCTTTGCGACCCGCTGACGTCTCGGGCGGCTTGGTGCGCGTGATAGACACGAGCCCGCTATCAACATTGGGTGCGGGCCAAAAGACCGAACGGCCAACCGTGCCCACTCGCGATACGTCGCCGTACCAGCGGGCCTTCACACTCGGCACCCCGTAGACCTTGTTGCCCGGCTTGGCCGCAAGGCGATCTGCAACTTCAAGCTGCACCATGACAAGCACTCGATTGATGCTTGGAAACTTCTCAAGAAGATGCAAAATCACGGGCACGCTGATGTTGTAAGGCAGGTTGGCGACCAAAGCTGTGGGAAGGGCGCCCGGGAGCTCAGTGATGGTCAACGCGTCGGCGTGAACCACCTCGAGACGATCCAACAAATCGGGGCGCCTCGCCTCGACGGTCATCGCCAAGGCGCCGGCCAGATCGTCGTCAATCTCGACCGCCACGACCCGAGCCGCATGCGGTAGTAGCGCCAACGTCAAGCTACCTAGGCCGGGCCCGACCTCGAGCACAACGTCATCAGGAGACAATTGCGCTGCCCGCGCGATGCGGCGCACGGTGTTCCCGTCGATGACAAAGTTCTGGCCCCGCTGCTTGGTTGGACGGATGCCGAGACGGTCAGCCAGCAGGCGGATTTCGGCAGCCCCAAGCAGCCCATCGGATTGGGGCGCGCTCATGCGATCACCACGGACCGAAGACTCGCTGTGCGTTGTCCCACAAGGCTTTCGACATGGTCTCCAGATAGACATCAGCACTAGCGGCCAGCACCCGCGCGGTGTGCGGAATCAAATACGAGGCATTTGGTCGTCCGCGGTAGGGCATGGGGGTGAGGTAGGGAGCATCGGTCTCCACCAGGATGCGATCCAGCGGCGCCACCGCGACCGCCTCTCGGAGAGCGTTCGCATTCTTGAACGTGACCGGGCCCGCGAACGAGAGGTACCAGCCACGATCAGTGCAGTATCGAGCCATGTCCGCATCGCCCGAGTAGCAGTGGAAGACCACGATGTCAGGCGCACCTTCACTCTCGAGTACCCGGAGCACATCGTCGTGGGCATCGCGATCGTGAATCACGACCGGCTTCCCGAGCCGCTTGGCCAGGTCGAGGTGCCAGCGAAAGGCTTCCTCCTGGAGTTCGCGGCCCTCCTCCCCCGTGCGGAAGTGGTCCAGACCAGTCTCACCGATCGCGCGTACGCGCGGTGCCTTCGCCAGTTCCTCGATCTCAGCGCAGGCTTCGTCGAATGCTCGACGTCCATGTGCGGCAGCGATTCTCGGTGCTTCGTTCGGGTGCAGCGCCACAGTTGCGACGATCGCGTCGTAGTCATTGGCGGCTTGAGCAGACCAACGCGCGCTCGCGAGATCGCACCCAACCTGCACTATGCGCGTGACACCAACCGACGACGCCTGTTCGAGCGCGGTCTCAACCGTCAGCCATGGCGCGCCCACGTCGCCATCGTGGATATCGAGGTGACAGTGCGTGTCGATCACGGGCGACGGCAACGGTTCGGGCAGTGGCGGTCGCTCAAGATCGCGCGAATGCCCGGTCTCCTGGGTGCTTGCGCGCGCGCGGACTGGCTCGTCGGTACTGGCCATGGATGTGCGGGCCGTTAGCCGGCCGTCTCCTCGAGACGCGGGAACAAGATGGCGCCCTTGGTGATTACTGCGCCTTCCGATAATTGACCCCATCGGCCCACATCAGTGACATTCTGCGAGCCGATCGGACCAAGGGCCGCCTCGGCTCCGAGCTGATCCCACAACGACGTGGTCGCCTTCGGCATGAATGCGTGGTGGAGGACAGCGATCGCACGCAGCGCTTCACAGATTGTGTACAGCACGGTTGAGAGTCGCTCGTCGTTGGCAGGGTCCTTGGCCAGTACCCAGGGCTCTTGCTCGGTAACGTAAAGGTTGACCGCATCAACGAATGACTTCATGGCAGCCAGCGCTCCTGCAAAGTCCAAGCGCAGCATCGACTCATCAGCGGCAGAAGCGACAGATGCGAGTAGAGCCTGCAGCGCCAACTCGGCGTCGGCCGACGGCCCAGCGGCGGGGAGCAGCCCGTCACGATACTTGTTAACCATCGCTGGCGCCCGTGATGCCAAGTTGCCCAGGCCATTTGCGAGTTCAGCGGTATACCGAGCGCTCATGTCTTCCCACGAGAACGAGCCGTCGGCACCGAACTGGATCGCGCGAAGGAAGTAGTAGCGAAATGCGTCTGAACCAAAATGGTCGACGATCTGGCTCGGTGCGATCCCGGTGAGTTTGCTCTTGCTCATTTTCTCGCCACCGACTAACAACCAGCCGTGGGCGAAGACCTGATGGGGCAAGGCGAGTTGGCCCGCCATCAACATCGCGGGCCAAATGATTGCGTGGAAGCGCAGGATGTCCTTGCCGACCAGATGAACGTTTGCCGGCCATGTGGTGGCGAACTTTTCCGCGCCCGCCGAGCCAGGCTCATCGCCCAGCCCAACGGCAGTGGCGTAGTTGAGCAGTGCGTCGAACCAGACATAGACGACCTGCGCCGGATCCCATGGCACGGGGATTCCCCAGTCGAAGGTGGACCGCGAGATCGATAGGTCCTGAACCTCACCACGCAAGAAGGACATGACCTCGTTGTAGGCCGATGTCGGGGCGACCGCGAGCGGGTTTGCTTCGTAGTGGGCGATGAGCCGATCGGCGTACGCGGAGAGTCGGAAGAACCAGTTGGTCTCACTCACCGTCTCGACTGGACGACCGTGCGACGGGCACACCTTCTGCCCTTCGTATTCACCAGTACCGTCAGCCAGATCGCCCGGAAGCTTGAACTCCTCGCAGCCCACGCAATAGGGACCTTCGTAGGAGCCCTCGTAGATGTCGCCGCGCTCTTTTAGGCCGGCCAGGAATCGCTGGACGCGTTCGGTGTGCCGCAACTCTGTGGTGCGAATGAAGTCATCGTTGACCGCATCGATCACGTCGAGTACCGGCAGCCAAGAACTCTCGACGAGTTGATCGGCCCACTGCTGCGGCGATACCCCATTCGCCTCTGCGGTGCGCATGATCTTCTGCCCATGCTCATCCGTGCCAGTGAGAAACCACACGCTCTCACCGCGCTGTCTGTGCCAGCGCGTGGCGACATCGCCAGCAGCCGTCGTGTACGCATGCCCAATGTGCGGGGCGTCGTTGACGTAGTAGATCGGCGTAGTCAGATAAAAGGCCTTGGATTCAGACACGACACTGATCCTACGGGCGTGGGCCGGGGTCGTTCACCGCAGTTTGCTCCGAGCCCTCTGACCTCGCCGCCTTCTTAGCCGCGACCACTGCGTCATAGACCGCCTTTCGCGGCAACCCATAGGCCTCAGCAACTGCTGCCAAAGCAGCTTTGCGCGGATCAGCGTCGTCGTCGATGACGAGCGCGCGAGTACCCGCAGGTGCTCCTTGCACCACAACGGTGATCTCACCCCTGAGCCCGTCCGCTGCCCACGCCGCCAGCTCGTCGAGTGTTCCCCGTCGCACTTCTTCATAAGTCTTGGTGAGCTCACGGCACACCGCAGCGGGGCGATCGCCGCCGAAAGCCCGCGCCAACGCTTCGAGCATCTCAGCGATGCGGTGCGGTGCCTCGAAGAAGACGAGAGTTCGCGGGTCGACTCGGAGCGGCGCCAAAGCACGCGCTCGCTCTCCCGCCTTGCGCGGCAGAAAACCTTCGAAGGCGAAACGATCAACCGGAAGGCCAGAGAGCGCCACCGCAGTGAGCACCGCCGACGGACCCGGCACAGCAGTGACGTGAAAGCCCTCGGCCACAGCCGCAGCGACGAGGCGATATCCCGGATCACTAACGCTGGGCATCCCCGCATCGGTAACTAAGACCACCCGCTTTCCCTCGCGCAGTGCATCGAGGAGTTCAGGTAGGCGTCGCACTTCGACCGAGTCGTAATAGGACAAAAGCCGCCCGGTGATCGTGATCCCAAGATCATCAGCGAGTCGGCGGGTGCGACGAGTATCCTCGGCAGCCACGACATCGGCGCCAGCAAGTTCGATTCGGAGTCTGGACGAGGCATCGTTGGGGTCGCCAATAGGCGTACCTGCCACTACAAGTGTTCCCGAATTTCCCGTGACCATGACCATGAGCCTGCCACGTCTCTATGCTGGGCCGGTGACGGCGACGCTTGAGATGCACCAGGAAGCATCCACTCCGGTTTCCCATGGTGCCCGCGAGTCAGACTTGGCTCGACGATTGAGCCCTGCGATTCCTGCAGATCGGCTCAACTCCTGGCTAGTCACGATCGGGATCACCATCTTCGCCGCGGTCCTTCGATTCACCGATCTCGCCCGTCCGCACTCAGTGGTGTTCGACGAGACGTACTACATGAAGGACGCATGGTCGCTGCTGCGCTGGGGCTATGAGAAGGGGTTCGTCGACGATGCCAACGCCAAGATCCTCGCGAGCAATGGCGACTGGCGCACCCTAGATTTTTTCACCAACAAGCCCGCCTTCATCGTGCACCCGCCAATCGGCAAGTGGACCATCGCGCTAGGCGAATACGCCTTCGGGCTCAACCCATTCGGGTGGCGCGTAATGATGGCCATCCTGGGCACATTGTCGGTGTTGCTCGTCGTACGGATCACTAGGCGCCTTACCCGATCTACGTTGATCGGTGGGATTGCTGGATTCCTATTGGCAATCGATGGCATGTCGATCTCGATGTCGCGAACTGCCCTGCTCGACATGACCCTTGCCTTCTGGATCCTCGTCGCCTTCGGTTGCGTGCTCATGGATCGCGAACGCACCCGCGGGTTGGTCGCCCGTGAAGTACTTCGATTCCCCGATGATCGCGCAGCAATGCGCATCCTTGGCTCCGGCACCGGCCCCTTTGCAGGTCTACGTCCGTGGCGCTGGGCCGCGGGTGTCGCACTTGGCCTCGCGTGCGGTACCAAGTGGTCCGGGGTGTGGTTTGTGATCACATTCGGGCTTCTCACAGTGGTCTGGGATTACGGCATGCGACGCATGCTCGGTGTCCGCACCCAGGCGGCTGTCGGCGGCGCCGTGATCGACGGCGTGCTAGGCGCCATCTCCATAGCCGGTACCGCCCTTGCGGTATATATGGTGTCTTGGAGTGGCTGGCTTCTTACCAGCGGTGGCTACGATCGCAACTGGGCCAAGGGGATGCAAGGTTCCGGCCTGCTCGGGTTCATGCCAGAAGCGTTGCGTTCGCTCTGGCATTACCACGCCGAGATGCTCAACTTCCACACGCATCTCACCTCGACCCACTCATACCAGAGCAATGCATGGAGTTGGCCGCTACAGGCCCGCCCCACGAGTTTCTACTACGAGTCTCGCGATCTTGGTGTCGACGGGTGCCCTGCCGACAAGTGCTCGACCGAGGTAGTCGCCCTCGGCAACCCGATCATCTGGTGGGCGGCCATCGGTGCGGTAATCCACCAGTCGTGGCGCTGGATTTCACAGCGTGACTGGCGTTCTGGCGCCGTGGTGCTCGCGGTGTTGGCCGGCTGGCTGCCTTGGCTCGGCTTCCAGGGCCGCACGATCTTCACGTTCTACTCCGTCGCCTACGTCGCCTTCTTAGCCATGGCAGTCGCGATGACTCTGGGCACCATTCTGGGCCCGAGTAATGCCCCACCTCGGCGACGAACCATCGGTGCGGCCGTTGTGGGCACGTTCCTTTTGCTCGCTCTGGTGTCCTGCTGGTTCTTCTATCCGATCTGGACCGCTGATGTGATCCCTTACGGCCAGTGGCAAATGCGGATGTGGTTCCCGACCTGGGTTTAGCCGGTCACGGCAGCATCATGCCGCTCGCCTAGGCGCGGTGCAGCAACGCTCCTCGGCTTTGCTACCCTTGCTAACTCAAGGGGCTGTAGCGCAGTTGGTAGCGCACTTCGTTCGCATCGAAGGGGTCAGGGGTTCGAATCCCCTCAGCTCCACAGTGTAATGTCCCGGGACATCCTTATCGGATGTCCCGGGACATTCTTATTTTTTGAACTTGAATCCTTTGGGCATGCCGCCTTTTTTGTTGCCTGGTTGGGGTCCGGGTTTGAGCCCGCGGGGTTGGCTGTCTTTGTCGGGAATACGGCGAGTTCGTGGGGCACACAATGTCGCGTCCACCCAGATGGCGGTTAGGGACACAATGTTTGATCACGATGGGGCTATTCACTAACGGAGCGCTGCCCAGAAACGAACCGCCCCGGCGAGTCCGGGACACACCAAAGTCTCCGGACTCGCCGGGGCGGTTCACTTTGCATCGCACCGAGTTCCTCAGCGATGGTGTGCTTGCCATCGCCATGACACTGCTGGTGTTGGATCTGGCTGTTAGCGGGTATCAAGAGCACCCACTGGGCACCGAACTGTTGCATCACTGGCCTGCGTATGCGGCCTTCTTCTCGTGATTCGTCTACATCGGCGCCATGTGGATTAACCATCACGGGATCTTCGACGGGCTCAAAGCCGCCAACCCCGCGCTGCTCTGGGCCAATTTCGAGATTCTGCTTGGAGCCGTCGCGCTGCCGTTCCCGACTGCTGTGCTGGCCGAAGCATTTACCGGCGGCGTGGTCGAGGATGAGCACACTGCCCGGCGCTGTTGCCTAAATTCTGGCTGGCGCACTTGGCGTCACGATCTCACCGGAAATCGGCTTGATCATCCTGCTCGCTGTCCCGGTGTTCTACGCGGTCACGAGTTTCTAACCCGGATCAGCCGTTAGCGGCACGTCTCCACGACGGGAGTTCAACGCCGGTACGCGGATCGGTGAGCAGTGCCTCAAGCGCTGCGTTGTCATCGAGACCGTCGAAACCGTCTTCATCTTCGACGTAACGATCCGAGTAGCTCGCCGGCTTGGTTGCGGCCGTCACGCGCACGGGCACCTCGCGCTGAACCGCAATCTGGAAGGTCTCGACTCGCATCTCGCCCTCGGCTGAAGCCTGAGACAGTAAACTTTCGCGAGCTTGCTCAACCATGGCGGCACCCGACCAAGAGCCGGGAGTCGTGAGATCAATGACCCGTGGGACCCGAGTCGCACGGGGCGCGGTGACATAGGTGGGCAGTGTGGTGGCAACCGCGTTCCACGATTCGGCACCAGACTCTGCCATTGCGTTCGCGGTGGCACCGACACTCACGCCAGCGCGCGCGGCGCGCTCAAGACTCAGGGTGAGGTCGAGTTCGTTGAGAGCGGCCGCTGGATCGACTACCCGACCGCCACGGCGAGCACGTCCAGCGTCGGCACCATAGCGAGCGTCAGCGGCGCGTGCAGCGTCGGCGAGGATCTCGCGCTGCTCACGTCGGCGCCTCAAATCTGCGGCCATCGTCACCTGACGACGGACGAGTACAACGAAGCCGGCAAGAAGCAGAACCGGGAGAACTAGGAGCCCAGTAGGCAGCACATGAAGCGCGGTCAACAGCGCGACAAACCCAAAGAACGCACCCAGACCGATGAGTGTGCGCTGGCGGCGAACTGCGATATCGGACCTTGGCGACTCGTCGTGCCCACTGACCATCACTCGACTGTCGTGATCGGCCGCATCGCGACCGGGCATGACGACGTGTCGGACGGACCCGGCGAGCCCGGCCTCTGTGCGACGAAGTGAACCCATGGCCCGGGCGAATCGATCCGCCGACTTGGTCTCTTGGGTTTGGTCGTGACGACGTAGCCACATGGGGACCAAAATGAGCGCCCACATGCCAACGATCACGACATAGATGACGCCGGTTCCTCCCACAGCCCTGAGGCTATGCGCCAACACACCTATGATCACGCACCCCACGTGTAACAGCGTGTCTCGTGTCGCAATCGCACGGCAGGCAAGCGTTCACCCAAACCTCACGTAGTGGACGTTTGAACTGCCTTCCAGCGAGCCAGGACCCCGCCAGGAACCTCGTCCTGAGTCAATGCGAAGGCCAAATGATCGCGCCATTCGCCATCGATGTGCAGGAACGACGGACGCAGGCCTTCGGCTCGAAAGCCCAACTTCTCAACAACACGACGCGAAGCCGCATTCTCCGGCCGGATATTGATTTCAACTCTATGCAGCCCGATTGCAAAGCAGTGATCTGTGGCCAACGCAACAGCGGTGGGGACGATCCCCCGTCCGGCGAAGTCGCGATCGATCCAGTAGCCGACATGGGCCGAACGCAACGACCCCCAGGTGATCCCACCCACAGTCAACTGCCCGACGAGTTCGCCGTCGTAGGTGATGACGAACGGCATCGTGCGACCCTCGCGAGCCTCCGTGCGCAATCGTCGAACCATCGCCCCGTAGGTCGGTGCCGGATCACGCACAGGCTCTGGACTGGTCGCTTCCCACGGCCGCAACCAATCGGCGTTGCGTGCACGCACTGAGCGCCACGCCCTCGCGTCGAACTGCCCTAGCGGACGCATCACGATCCGCTGGTCGGTGAGGGTGACGGGCCACCCGGTTCTCACGCGGTAGCCCCGTGGTCGCCCCCACCCTGAGCCTGCTCGACGGCGTGAATGAGCAGTGGCTCAAGGACAGCCAGCCCGTCGCGCACTCCGCCTGGCGACCCAGGGAGATTAACAATGAGAGTATGACCTGATAAACCCGCTACCCCGCGCGACAGAGCGGCAGTGGCGACACCAGCAGCTCGACCAGCGGTGCGCATGGCTTCTGGAATACCTGGAATCTGCCGGGTGATCACCGATGACGTGTACTCAGGGGTGACATCGTTAGGGGACAAACCCGTTCCGCCAGTAGTGATTACGACGTCGTAGCCATCATGAACCCCCGAGAGCAGGATGGTCTCGATCTCAGGCCCATCGGGTACTACGACGGGCTGACCGAGTTCGAAACCCAACTTCTCAAGCATCTCGGCGATGAGCGGGCCCGATCGGTCGGGGTAGACACCGGCAGCTGCCCGGGTCGAGATTGATACGACGAGGGCGCGCATCAGGAATCTTCCGCCCGACGCCATAGACCAGTCTTGCCGCCGGTCTTTTCCTCTACTCGCACATCTGTTATTACCGCTGATGGATCAACTGCCTTGACCATGTCGATAAGCGCGAGACCGGCAACAGCAACACAGGTAAGCGCTTCCATCTCGACGCCCGTGCGGTCAGCAGTACGCACGGTGGCCGAGATCGCGACGTGATCGTCGTTGACAACGAGGTCGACGTCGACACCATGCACTGCGATGGGATGACACAGCGGCACAAGGTCAGGTGTGCGCTTGGCAGCTTGGATCCCTGCAATTCGAGCGACTGCAATCGCATCGCCTTTAGGGACACCGGCGCCGCGCAGTGCGCTGATGACATCACCTGAGACGAGCACTCGGCCAGTAGCTGTGGCAGTGCGCGTGCTTATGTCCTTGCCCGACACATCGACCATGCGCGCAGCGCCTGCGGCATTGAGATGGCTAAACGTGTGCTCAGTCACGGGCTACCCCTCGTCCAAACGCAGCACCGCAACGGCTGAGCCTGCGCGCAAATCGGTAACGTCCTCGGGCACAACAACAAGCGCATTCGACTTGGCCAACGCGCCGAGCATGTGCGACCCCTGGCCACCAGCAGGACGCACGACGTAACGACCGTCTTCAACGCTGAGCGAGCCACGCGCGAACTGTCGCTTACCAGCAGGCGATTGCAACGACTCAGCAAGCACCGCGCGGACTACGGGTCGATAGATGTTCTGGTGCCCGAGCATTCGCCGGATCACAGGTCTGACGAATACTTCGAATGACACGTACGCCGACACTGGATTCCCAGGGAGCGTGAAGATCGGAGTGTCGTCGGGGCCGAGCGTGCCATGCCCCTGAGGCATCCCCGGTTGCATCGCAACCTTGGTGAACTCGACTGTGCCCAGACGCGACAGGACCGCCTTCACAGTGTCGTACGCGCCAGCGCTGACGCCACCTGTCGTGATGATGAGATCGGCCCGGACGAGTTGATCCTCAAGGGTTGCCAACATGATGTCGGGGTCGTCAGGGATCGGGCCGATGCGGTACGCGATCGCACCCGCTTCTTGAACGGCGGCCGCAATCGTGGGGCCGTTCGAGTCGGAGATCATGCCAGGGAGTAGTTGGCCGCCGGGCTCGACAAGTTCACTTCCGGTTGACATGACGACGACGCGTGGCTGCGGATGCACCGAGGCACGGCCGCGTCCGACAGCAGCGAGAAGCGCAATCTCACGAGGGCCGAGAATTGTTCCTGCGGTAGACACCAATTCGCCTAGTGCGATGTCGTCACCGCGAAGCCGAATGTAGTCCCCCATTTTCACCGAACGACTGATGCGAACCGTGGGCATTCCGGCATCGGTCGACTCAACTGGGATCACGGCTTCAGCGCCCTCTGGGATCGGCGCTCCGGTCATGATCCGAATAGCAGTTCCCTCACGCAGCACCTCGGTGGAGCGATACCCGGCAGGCACGTCGTCGATCACATCAAGAGTGACCGGAGCGCCTTCAGTCGCCGTGGCGACGTCGGCGACCTTGACGGCGTATCCATCCATCGACGCATTGTCGAACGGAGGAAGCGGCCAAGGCGCAGTGACCGATTCGGCCAGCACGCAACCACGCGCGTCCTGCAATGTCACATCAAGTGGTGACAAAGGTAGGACGCCCGCAAGTACTGCCTGTAAATGCTCTTCAACACTGCGCACGCCCCGACCCTACGGCGTTTGAGGGATCATGGCCCTATGACCTACAGGAAAGATGACGACAGCGCCCAACCATCGGATCCCGACGCCGACTCGTTTAAGCAGCGGAAAGTGCTGCTTCGACGAGAACTTAGCGCCCATCGAAAAACTCTGACCGATACGGAAAAAGCCTCTGCCGCAGCGGGTCTGGCCGCTGGGTTCGCCGAGATTCCGGAAGTGAAGGAGGTCATCTCGTTCTCAACCGAAGAGTCTGTGGGGGCGTACGCGTCATTCGGCGGCGAGCCTGGCACAGCCTCGATCCGCGAATTCGCAACGGCACGCGGATTGCGAGTGGCTCTTCCAGTCATCCGTCCTGATTTCACTCTCGATTGGGCCTGGGATACCGGCGTACTAGAGCCCGGACGCAATTACGAGGGGGTTCCGGAGCCTGCGGGCGAGATCGTGGCCCATGGCCCCGATGGAATCGTCTCGCTGCACTGTCATGTGCTACTCGTCCCAGCTCTCGCGGTCGACAACGAGGGCTACCGCATGGGCAAGGGCGGTGGCTTCTATGACCGACTACTCGGCGACCTTGAGCATCTCGCGGCTCGTCCACTCATCGTTGCCGTCGTGCACGACGACGAGGTCGTTGAGTCCATACCTCGCGAAGTACACGACCATCCAGTCGATGCGGTGCTCACGCCAACGCGCTTCTTCCGTATCCCTGGCCGTCGGGAGTACCTCGCGCTCGACTAGTGGTCGGCTCGACTTGACGGTCAGCGTGACGTCGCCGTGAAACCGATCCAGGCCAGCAGCAAACACAAGGTGAGCGATCCAAGCGAATACGCCAGCGCTCGCCTCAGCGGTCCAAGAATTCGCGCGGCGAGAGTGGGCACGGCCGATGGGATCGCAATGAGGTCAAGGGTTTGCGCGGCGAACCCACCAAAAGTCGTGAGGGCACCGCAAAACCCAGTGCCTACGAGCGCAAGCAGCGATGTCGGTTGCGCGGGCTGCGCGATCGCATAGCCCACCAGTAGACCCAACAACAGTGATCCGGCCGCATTAACCAGCAGCGTGCCGCGGGGCCAGGAACCTAGGAGCCGGCGTTCGGCAACGAAGCGCACGGGCGCCCCGATCGCAGCGCCTACAGCGATAAGCAAGATCGTCGCGATACTCATAGGTCTTCGTCCAAGATCACCGAATGCGCACCCATGCCCCATGTGGCCTCAGCAGCGAGTCGACCCACTGCGACCAAAGCAACGCCAAGAACCACCGATGAGAAGGCATAAACCGCCGCCTGACCGCCAGCACCTGCCGTGACCATCCGAACAGACTCGACCGAGAAGGTCGAAAAGGTGGTGAAGCCGCCTAGAAACCCGCTGGCTAACGCTGGACGAACAAGTCGATCCCGCCGAGGCGACGTAGGACGCCACACCTCGCGCCGACTATCGATCCAGCCGAGTAGGGCACCGAGCACAACGCAACCAATGAGGTTCGTGAGATAGGTCGCCCACGGCCAGTCGGCTGGCCCCGCCTGAGGCAGCGCCACCGAGATCGATGCGCGTGCGAGTGCACCGAGCAGCCCCCCGACAGCGACAACCGCTACCTCGTCGGCACGCACAGATGTCACGACTGCGAGATTAGTGCGTGACCCAGTGCAGCGGGTGCATGCTGCCGATGGGCCGCGCTGGCGTTGACGGGCGGAGAGACCCCTTGTTGCGCGTCACGCCGAATTAGGCGTCACGACGAATGAACGCGACAGCCTGAATCAGAAGGAATCCAGCGACCCACACTGCAAAGGTTGCGATGGCCGCCCAGCCAACAGGGTCCTCGGTGAAGCCCCCGCTCATCAGCCAACGATCGGCTGAACTCCAGGGCAAGTGAGCCACGAGCCAGGGGGCTCGATCTACCAGGAACACCCCGAGCAATTGCTCAACAATCTTGCCCGACACCAAAGGGATCGCGATGCCGAGCGCAGTCTGCCGAGTTACCCCAGCGATCGCGAAGGCAGACAAGCCCCACAGGACGACATAGACGAGACCGCGTAGGAAGTAGGTGGAGTCAGGAGCAACGATGTCGGAGGCCGGCACAGGTTGGCCGTGCAGCGCCAAGCCGATTTCACTACCTAGGTATGACATCGCGGTGACCGCGACACCAGCCAAGACCACCACTGCGATCTTGGCGACCAGGATCTGTGCACGGCGTGGGAATGAAGTGAGGGTCAAGCGAATCAGCCCGAAGCGGTACTCCTGACCAATCGCTTGCGCGCCCATTACCGACGCCAGGATCGCGGCGATGCCGAGCGGTGCACCAAATGCTGTGTACCAATCAAGGCTTACCGGCGCACCGTCGCCCGCGCCTTTACCCAGCCCCGAGATGAGGTAGCTAAGTCCGGCGCTGAGTACAAGTGCAAGGACGAGCATGATCTTGGTGGAGCGAATGGTTGTGACTCGCAGCCACTCGTAGCGAAGGGCAGCCATCATGCTGACTCCTCCTTGGGTGCGCCGACCTGGAATTGCTGTGTGCCACTCGTCATCTCGAGGAAGGCCTCTTCCAGACTCGCAGTGCGACGAGTGAGCTCACGGATCGTGATGCCGAACCGGAACGCTGCATCGCCAACCCAATCGGTGTCAGCAATCGCAACCGACAAACCGTCGTCACCCTCAGGCTTTGACGTGACCCCAACCGTGGCCATCGCAGACGCGAGAGCCGCCGGATCGCTGCACCGCACAAAGACGTCATTGAGCGAACTCCGTGCGACGAATTGTGCGAGCGACTCGTCGGCAATCATCTGGCCGGCGGCGATCACAATCAGGTGGTCAGCCATGAGCTGCATCTCGGAGAGCAGGTGACTCGAAACGAACACGACGTTGCCGCGTTCGGCGTAGGACCTGAGGAAGTCGCGCAGCCATTGAATCGATTGCGGGTCAAGGCCATTGGCTGGTTCGTCAAGGAGTAGCACCTGAGGCTCAGCGAGAATCGCTCCGGCGAGCCCGAGCCGCTGACCCATGCCCAGAGAGAAACCTGATGGACGTTTACGAGCAACCTCGTCGAGCCCGACCAACGTGAGTACCTCGTCGACACGCGACTTGGGTATCCGGGCCTCAGTAGCAAGGAGCCGCAGGTGGTTTCGCGCAGATCGCGAAGGGTGGAAGAATTTTGCGTCGAGGTGCGCGCCGACAACACGCGAAACGGGCTTGTGCGACCTCAGCGGTAGACCGTCCCAGAGTGTCTCGCCGTCGCCACGATCGAGCCCGAGCATCAACCGCATGGTGGTCGACTTGCCCGAGCCGTTCGGCCCAAGAAAACCAGTAACAACACCTGGTTCGAGCCGGAATGACAACTGATCGACCGCCCGGGTCTTGCCGTAATTCTTGCCTAGTCCGATCGCCTCGACCGTCACTTGGCACCTCCCTGACTCGAGTCGAACCCTACGCCAGAACCAGTGGTGAACCAGACCGCGACTCAGGTATCGATGAGCCCGGTGATGGTGCCGAGCAAAGTGTCTGCGCTGAATTCCGATGTCGGAGCATCGCGAACCACCTTGCCGAGTCGCAGAACAACGACTCGATCGGTGACATCGAGTACGTGCGGCAGGGTGTGCGAGATGAAGATGACACCAAGGCCCTCTGCCTTAGCCGCACGGATCACCTGCAGAACCTCACCGGCTTGCCGCGCGCCAAGGTGGTTGGTGGGCTCGTCAAGAATGATGACCTTTCGGGCCCAAGTGACAGCTCGGCCGATCGCGACCGCCTGCCGCTGACCGCCGGACAGTTGAGCGACGGAACGACGTGATGAAGGCACCGCGATACCAACTCGTTCGAGCTCCGCGTACGCAGTTGCGTCCATCGATTTCTGTGCCAGGAAACCCAGCTTGCCCAAGATGCCGGGCTTGAGGACTTCGCGACCAAGGAACACATTGGCGCTGACCGACAAATGCGGTGCCAGGCCCGAATCCTGATAGAGGGTTTCGATGCCAGCTTCGATCGCGTCGTGCGGCGACTTCCAGTGTCGCTCAACCCCATCGAGCAGCACCGTCCCGCTGGTCGGTTGGTGCGCACCGGATAGGCACTTCACCAACGTCGACTTGCCAGCACCGTTGTCGCCAACGAGCCCGACCACCTCACCCGGGTACAAAGCCATGCTGACGTTGTCGAGAGCGACAACAGCCCCGTACTGCTTTGACACATTGCGCACCTCGTACAGAGGAGCAGAAGTGCTCGTCATGCCGATGCTCCTTCGTTGCGGCGGAAGCCCTGCACAGCAACGGCGACGGCGATCAGGACCGCTACGACAACCTGCTTCCAGTTGGGAGCGACCCCGATGATGATCAGGCCACTGGTGACAGTCGTAAGGATAAGGGCGCCGAGCACAGTGCCGGTGACCTTGCCAACGCCGCCCGATAACGCTGCACCACCGATGACGACAGCAGCGATCGCGTCGAGTTCCATGCCCGCACCAGAAGTGGGCGCACCGGAACCGAGCCGCAGATACAAGAATATTCCGGCAAGGGACGAGAGCACGCCAGAGAGGACATACACCTTGGTCAGGTG
>Ga0194051_1000156_pt1 | contig 38029 bp, 37 predicted proteins | sample SepL2320m_MetaG_FD_161275 | JGI IMG/M metagenome (GOLD analysis project Ga0194051, IMG submission 161275) | Anoxic zone freshwater microbial communities from boreal shield lake in IISD Experimental Lakes Area, Ontario, Canada - Sep2016-L239-20m | ecosystem: Environmental > Aquatic > Freshwater >... | reverse complement strand
CTGGCCTTCCGAGACAAATATTGCGTGGTGCCGGGCTGTGGTGTCGCCTACTCACTCGAGATGGATCACGGCATCAATTTCGGCAAGGGAGGACCCACCAAACTCGGCAATCTGGCTCGGATCTGTCACCACCATCACTCCTTGAAGACCTACAGCGGGTGGGTGCTTGCTCGCCACGGCCCGACCGACGAGGACCCGCAATGGTCCTTCACCCCTGAGCCGGCCTTCGGGCAAGAGCCAGGGCTCGGGATCGACAAGCCCCCGGAGCCCGTGCCTCGGGTGTGAGTGGGGGCACTAGATATCGGTGATGACATAGCGGGCGGCCGGGGTGCCCGGTGGATTCCTCACCCCAGGTACCGCATCGGGATTGGCCACACAGACTTCGCCCTCGAGACCGTCCGGGTCCCTAAAGAAGACGCTCAACATGGGCCCGAAGTCCGTGACGAATGAATCGGAGGCGCCCTGGGCGATGAGCCGGTCGCGGATGGTCTCGAAGGCCTCGATCGAAGCGGCCTGCAGGCCGAAGTGGTCGATCCGGCCTCGAGCGAACGTGGGTACCTGCCGGTCGGCTTCGGTGTTCCCATCGATCTGAAACACGTTGAGCTCGGTATGGGGGCCGATCTTGATGACCGACAGGCGTACCGCCTCATCCCCATCGGTCTCGGGGGCATCGCGCATCACTTCGGCCTCGAATACCTCTTGGTAGAAGGCGTGGAGTCGGCCGGCGTCGTTGGTGATGGTGGCGACGTGGTTCAGTCCGACGATCAGCATGGAGCTCCTGGGCGGGTGGTCTGTGCGGGTTTCGGGTCTGCCCGATGGGCTTCCGTATTCCACAGTAAGGCGAATCTGTGCGCGGTCTGCCACACTCGACGTTATGGCAAGCACCTTCCCAACCGACCTGCCCTTCCACGACCGTACCGATTTCGAAGATGCCGACCGTGGCTTCGTCGGTGCACTCGAGCCCGGGATCATTACTGATTCCAACGGGCGGGTCGTTTGGGACAACGATGCCTACAGTTTCTTGGACGCCGAGTGCCCGGACACGGCCCATCCCAGTCTGTGGCGGCAGGGTCAACTGGTGTCCAAGCAGGGCCTGTACGAAGTCTGCGACGGGATCTATCAGGTCCGGGGGCTCGACCTATCGAACATGACCCTGGTCGAAGGCGATACCGGAATCATCGTCATCGACCCGCTGATTTCGGCCGAAACGGCCGCCGCCGCTCTTGCCCTCTATCGCACGCACCGTGGGGACCGCCCGGTGACGGCCATCATCTACACCCACGCCCACGTCGACCATTTCGGCGGCGTGCGCGGTGTGTACGAGGGCCCGGTGCCGATCTTGGCGCCGCACGGATTCATGGAGTCGGCCGTCGCTGAAAACGTCTACGCCGGAACCGCTATGGGCCGCCGGGCGTTCTACATGTACGGAGCGGCACTCGAGAAGGGACCAGCTGGCCAGATCGGCTGCGGGCTGGGGATGACCAACTCCACGGGATCGGTCGGACTGATCCCACCCACAGTGGACGTGACCCACTCCGGCCAAGAGGAGGTCCTCGACGGGGTACGCATCGTGTTTCAGCTCACGCCGGGAACCGAGTGCCCAGCCGAGATGAACTTCCACTTTCCTGAGCGTCGTGCCCTCTGCATGGCCGAGAACGCCACCCGCAACCTCCACAACCTGGTCACCCTGCGTGGTGCAGTCGTGCGTGATGCCCGGGTGTGGTCGACCTATCTGGATGAGGCGGTCACTCTGTTCGCATCGGAGACCGACGTGTCGTTCGCCTCGCACCATTGGCCGACGTGGGGGAGCGACCGGGTGGTCGAGTACCTGTCGCTGCAACGTGACCTGTACGCCTACCTCCACGACCAGACACTTCGACTGATGAACTCCGGTATGAACGGAGCCGAGGCCGCCGAGGAACTGGTGATGCCGCCAGCGCTGAACCAGGCCTGGCATACCCACGGGTATTACGGCTCGGTCAGCCACAACGTCAAGGCCGTCTACCAACGGTATCTGGGCTGGTTCGATGGAAACCCAGCGCGGTTATGGCAGCACCCACCAGTCGAGGCTTCCGTGCGCTACGTCGACTGCATGGGCGGCGCAGATGCAGTGGTGGCCAAGGCCGACGCCTATGCCGCCGATGGAGATCTGCGGTTCGCCGCCGAGTTGTTGGACCGCGTGGTGTTCGCCGATCCGAGCCACGGTGTGGCCAAGGAGCACTTGGCCCAGGTCTACGAGCGCCTGGCCTACGGCGCCGAAAACGGCACCTGGCGCAACTTCTACCTCACCGGGGCCTACGAACTGCGCCATGGCATCGCCGAAGCGCCGCCAGCGGTCGGTTCGATGGAGGTGTTGGGTGCGCTCACCGTGGAGCAGCTGCTCGATGCCATCGCCATCCGCATCGATGGTCCGCGTGCCTGGGAAGAGCAACTGACCATCGACTGGCGAATCACCGATCTAGGCGTCACCCACCGGGCCACGCTCCGCAACGGCGTCCTCAGCCACCGAACGGTGGGGGAGGGCACGACGGGGGCCGATCTGACCTTGGAACTGGCCAAGGGCCAGATGATCGGTGTGCTCATCGGAGCCCCGCTCGATCAGATAAGAACCGAGGGCGATGTGGAAGTGATCGGTCGCTTGCTGGCCGTGGTGGAGGCCCCTGATCGCGGCTTCCCGATCGTCACGCCCTGATCAGTCGACGACGTCGATGATGCCCCGGGTCAGCCGACGAGGCTATAGAAGTCCACGATCAGCAACGTGAGCACCATGGCCCCGACCACGGCGTAGACGCCGGTGAACAGCCATCGCTGATGGTGGTCGGCCAGCCAGAACCGCCGGATGCCGAGGAAGTCGAAGGTGAGAGCGAGGATGCCGATGGGGATGCCGATGATCGGCCCTACTCCCTTGGCTAGACCGATAGCGGGCAGGAGAATAGGGAGCACGATGTAGCTGAGCAGGCACCGAGTAGCGGACAGCAGGATCGACGTCCCGAAGATCCGGTTCGTGTCCGACTCCGGGATCGGCTTGCGCTCGTCGGGAATCCGCAACAGTCGCCGCATGAACTGGTCGGGCTTGGAACGTTCCACAGTTGGACGCACCCGCGTGGCGACCGCTGATGCCGTCGGTGCCACTGGTGCCACTGGTGCGATCGGTTCCACGTGACCATCGTAGACCGACGACAATGCCGTTTGAGTTCCAGGGGCAGCCGGTAGGGTCTCATTTATGAGAGAGCGGTCATGACCTCCAACGCCTCGCCAGACGCGTTTGCAGCCACCAAGCAAGCCGGAGACAATCCCGATGACGCCTCGTCTGCGTCCGGGACGATGTGGCAGATGCGCGGCCCTGACGGCTCGATCGCCATGGGGTGGTACCTGCTGCCGCTCCGGCTGTTCCTTGGAGTGACGTTCTTGTTCGCCGGACTGCAGAAGCTGGCCAATCCCGACTTCTTTCGGGCCTCGAGCCCGATCTCCATGCACGCCCAGATAGTCGGTGCTGCCCACACCAGCCCCATCGGCGGGCTGATCGGGCATCTGAGCGGAGCGGCCTCGGTGATCGGGGCCATCGTGGCCATCGGCGAGGTGGCCATCGGGGTCGGCGCGCTGCTCGGCCTGCTTACTCGGGTTGCGGCCATTGGTGGACTGCTCGTCTCCTTCAGTCTGTTCTTGATCATCTCCTTTCACGCATCTCCCTACTTCACCGGGTCGGACATCGTCTTTGTCTTCGCCTGGATGCCCGTGGCCCTGGCCGGGGCAGCCGGTGCGCCGGCGCTCGATACCTGGCTCGCCGCACGTAGCGCCGCCAGTCCTGCAAGCGACTCCGACTCCAGTGAGGGCGCCATGTCGAAGGGTGCCATGTCGAGGGGCGCTGTCATCGGTCTGGTCGCCGGCGGAACCGCACTGCTGGTTGCCGTTGTGGCCGGACTAGGCCGGGCGTTCTCCCCCTCATCGTCGAAGAGCGCCGCAACCACGACGACCACATCGACAGGCGCACCCACCACAACCACCGAGGGAACCACCGAATCCACCACGGCCCCCTCGCCTGAGGGAACCTCCATCGGACCGGCCGCCGACGTTCCAGTCGGTGGCTCGGCCGCCTTCAGTGATCCGAAGACAGGCGATCCATCCCTGGTGATCCAAACGAAGGCCGACACCTATGTGGCGTTCGACGCCATCTGTCCACATGCTGGTTGCACGGTCGCCTACCAAGCGAATGCCAAAGTCATCACCTGTCCGTGCCACGGATCGGAGTTCGATGCCAAGACCGGAGCCGTCACCATGGGCCCCGCCACCACTGGGCTGACTCCCATCAAGATCATCAAAGGCGCCAACGGAAACCTGTACGTGGTGTGATCCGCGCCTTCCGGTTGATGAATCAGTCCACTACGATGACGTGGCAGCCCGTGTTGGGCTCGCACCCGCTGTCATGACCACCGCTACACGACCCCGGGGCACTCCGGGACCGGCCCCCTCGGCCGATGAAGCGCGCACTGACTGGGTGTCGGCCATTCCGTTCTTCTTGGTGCACCTGGCCCCGCTGGCCGCCTTCTTCGTGGATGTGACCTGGCAGGACTGGGTGCTCTGCGCCGTGCTCTATGTCGGCCGGATGTTCTGCATCACCGCCGGCTACCACCGCTACTTCGCCCACCGCTCCTACAAGATGGGTCGGGTACCGCAGTTCCTCATGGCCTTCGGGGGCACCACTGCACTGCAGAAGGGTCCACTTTGGTGGGCCAGCCACCATCGGATCCACCATCGCTATACCGACCTCGACGGGGACGTGCACTCGCCCCGTGACGGGTTCTGGTGGAGCCACGTGGGTTGGATCCTGTCCACCAAGTACAAAGACACCGACCTCGATGGCATCAAGGACTTTGCTGCCTATCCCGAGCTGCGCTGGTTGGAGCGGCACAACTGGATCGGGCCGTGGGCCCTCGCTTTGTTCTGTCTGGCCTTCTTCGGCTGGGGCGGTTTGCTGATCGGGTTCTTCCTGTCGACCGTGCTGCTGTGGCACGGAACGTTCCTGGTGAACTCCATGGCCCACATCCTCGGTCGCCGCCGCTATGCCACTGCGGACACGAGTCGGAACTCGTTCCTGATCGCTCTGATTACCGGTGGGGAGGGGTGGCACAACAATCACCACTACCTGCCGGCTTCCATCCGCCAGGGTTTCCGGTGGTGGGAGTACGACCCGACTTGGTATGTCTTGAAGGGCATGGCCGCACTGCACATCGTCCGGGACCTGAAGAATCCGCCCGCCCGCCTTCTCGACCAGGCCAAGGTCAAGGACGGGGCCTTCGACATCGGCATGTTCCGCTCCTACTGGGAGCGTGCGGCCAAGGTGACCGGTGAGCGGATCGCCGACCTGAGTGCGCGGCCGGTGCCGGCATCGCCCGAGGCGTCCGGACCCACTGCGCCCCCGCTGGCCGAGGTTGCCGACGCCATGCCTTCCACATCCGTCTCTGATGAGCAACTGTCGACCCTGGCCGGGTTGATCTCCAAAGCGCTCGAGTCGGCCGATGCCCTGGCGGCATCCACTCGCCGCCGCAAGGCCATCAAAGGGGCGGCTGGCGACGTCGAGGCCAACGAACCCGCTGGCGAATGACCGTCGGCGCCGCCGTATTGGCGGAGGCGTCGGTGTGGATCCTCGACCTGGACGGCGTGCTGTGGCTGGCCGGTGAGCCGATCGGCGACGTGGCAGCTGCGGTATCCGCACTCCATGATCGCGGCAAGCGGGTGGTATTCGCCACCAACAACTCGTCACCGACCACCGCGCAGCTGGTCCGGCGCCTGCAGCGGGTGGGGATCGAGGCCGAGCCTGGCGATCTGGCCACCTCGGCCCGCGTAGCTGCCTCGATGTTGGAGCCCGGTCAGCGGGTGCACATGCTGGCCGAAGGGGGCGTGCGCGAGGCATTGGAAGACCGCGGTATCGACATCGATGGTTCCGGGCCTCGTGATGCCGCAGTGGTGGGATGGAGCCGCCAGTTCGATTTCGACACCTTGACGGCCATCTCCTCGGTGGCCCGCGAGTCCGGGCGTCTCATCGCCACCAACGGCGATCCCACCCATCCGACACCGGATGGCCTGATGCCTGGTTCGGGGGCCCTGCTGGCCGCCATCGCTACAGCGTCTGGGGTCACCCCTGAGGTTGCAGGCAAGCCGCACCAGCCCATGGTCGACTACCTCAGGACCATGGCCCTGGGCGACGGGGTCTCGGCGGTCATGGTCGGTGACCAGCCCGGCACTGACGGTCTGCTGGCCGAGCGGCTGGGGATCCCGTTTGCCCTGGTCGACTCCGGGGTGACGGCCCCCGGGGCCGTGGTCGACGAGTGCTCTGTGCACCACCGGGCTCCCGATCTGGTCACCCTGGTATCTGCAGCACTGGCCTGACGAGAGCGACCCAGCGCACGTACTGGGTGCTTGCTGAGTGCTTGCTAGTGGCTAACAGTCCAGGTAGAGTCGGTCTATGGCCACCAACGACTCCCTTCAGCGCTACATCGATGCCGGTATCGCCTTTACCCAGATGACCCGGAAGAAGGCCGAAGAGCTCGTCACTGAACTCGTGCAGAGCGGCGACCTCCAACGGGGTGATGCCAAGGCCCGGGTGGATGAACTGCTGGAACGCAGTCGGCAGGGTACCGAGGTAATCATGACCACGGTCCGCACCGAGGTCACCCGCCAGCTGGGGGCCGTCGGCATCGCCAACCTGGAGGATCTGGCCCAGCAGGTAGCCGCGCTCCTCGGGCGCTCCGGATCGGACGCAGCCAAGAAGACGACCGCCAAGAAGCCGACCGCCAAGAAGACTCCGGCCAAGAAGACTCCGGCCAAGAAGACTCCGGCCAAGAAGACGACCGCCAAGAAGCCGACTGCCAAGAAGCCGACTGCCAAGAAGACGACCGCCACGAAGTCTGCGGCACCGAAGGCGGCACCTTCCTCCGGGTCGGCCGACTGACGTCTCCTGCCCGCCAGCGCCTCGACAAAGTGCTGGTGGCTCGCAGGCTGGCCGACAGTCGGCCGCAGGCCGTCGACCTCATAGCCCGGGGTGTGGTCTTGGTTTCCGGTTCGATCGCCGACAAACCAGCTCGGCTGGTTTCGCTGGCCGAGCCCATCGAGATCCTCGGAGACCCCCCGCGCTTCGTCAGCCGCGGTGGCGAAAAGTTGCGAGCGGCCCTAGACCGCTTCGCCCTCGACCCCACTGGCCTACGTGCCCTCGATGCAGGAGCGTCGACCGGTGGGTTCACCGACTGCCTCCTCCAAGCCGGAGCTGTCCAAGTGGTGGCGGTCGACGTAGGACACGGCCAGCTCCACCACCGACTGCGCAGGCATGGCGACGTGGTCAATTTCGAACGCCTCGACATCCGCAACGTGACCCTCGACACGGTGGGCGGGGTCCCGGTCGACCTGGTGGTGGCCGATCTCTCCTTCATCTCGGCTACCCGTGCGGTGCCCGTGATCATCGGCGAAGTGGCCGTGGCCGGGGCCCCGGTGGTGGTTCTGGTCAAGCCCCAGTTCGAGGCGGGCCGGGTCGAGGTGTCCAAAGGACGAGGGGTGATCCGGGACCCGGATGTCCACCGACGGACCCTTGGTGAGGTGGCAACCGCGCTCCAAGCCGCTGGAGCAGTCATCATGGGGGCCATGCCGTCACCCATCACCGGTCACTCCGGCAATATCGAATACCTGGTCTATGGCCGCACGCCCGGCTATCGCGGGCCCAGCGCCGAGCGCCCGATCGAGGAGATGCTCGACGCTGCGGTGGCAGAATCGCACCCGGCCCCCTCGATCGATGCCGCGCCCTCGATGGAAGGCGCGCCCTCGATCGATGCCGCGCCAGGCGAAGGGGAGGACTGACCAGTGGCCCGCATCGCCTTCTCCGTCCACCCCACCCGTCCAGAAGCCGCCGCTCTGGCCGTTCGGGCCACCGAGTGGTTGACCTCTCGGGGCCACGAGGTGACGGCCGCGTTGCGGCCTGACGGCACCGTGTCGGTCGATGGCGCCGATCTCCTGGTCAGCCTGGGCGGAGACGGCACTCTGCTGCGGGCCGTCGCCAGTGCCCTGGCCGCTTCGGTCCCGGTCATGGGAGTGAACCTCGGGCTCCTGGGGTATCTCACCGAGGTCGAACCGGACGGCCTCGAAGAGGCATTGGAGCGGTTCTTGGACGGACGCTTCGAGGTGGAGGAGCGGATGACCCTGGCGGTCACTGTGCGCGCGGCGGATGGCACCCTATTGGCCGAAGAGTGCGCCCTTAACGAAGCCACCGTGGAGAAGACCGTTCCCGGACACACCGTCCGAGTGGCTGCCTCCATCGACGATCGCCCGTTCGTGACCTATGCGGCTGACGGGCTGCTGATGTCGACGCCTACCGGCTCGACGGCCTACAACCTGTCGGCGCGTGGACCGCTGCTGTCGCCAAGACTGCGGGCCATCGTGCTCACCCCGGTCTCTCCGCACATGCTCTTCGACCGGCCCTTGGTCCTCGACCCGGGCCAGCGGATCCACCTCGAGATATTGGGGCCTCGGCCGGCGGTACTCGTGGTGGACGGGATCAGCGTGGCTGCGCTCGAGCCCGGATCCACGGTCGACTGCCGGGAGGGCGACCACCCGGCTCGGCTGGTGACCTTCGGCTCGAGGGACTTCCACGCCATCTTGCGGGCGAAGTTCCATTTGGCCGACCGGTAGGGAGCGTATGGGCCGGATGCTGGTCGAGCTACACGTACGCGATCTCGGCGTGATCGATGACGTATCGGTCACACTCGGTCCTGGCATGACCGCCCTGACCGGTGAGACCGGTGCGGGCAAGACCCTGCTGGTGGGCGCACTCAGCCTGCTGCTCGGCGGCAGGGGTGATCCGGCAGCCGTTCGTACCGGAGCGGACGAGGCCTACGTAGAGGGGCGCTTCGTCGATGTCGATGGCGGCGACGAGGTGATCCTGGCTCGCTCCGTGGCCCGGGAGGGACGTTCCCGGGCATGGATCGACGGCCGGATGGCTCCAGTAGGGGCACTGGCCGAGGCCGCCGCCGGACTGCTGGAGTTGCACGGCCAGCACCAACACCGGACGCTGGTGGTTCCCGAGGCCCAACGTAAGGCGCTCGATGCCTTTGGCGGCGTGGACACCGGGCCGCTCGATGACGCACGGCGTCAACTGGCTGGACTGCTGAGGGAAGCCGAGGGTCTCGGAGGCGATGCCGGCCAACGGGCCCGGGATATCGAACTGCTGGCCTACCAGGTAGAGGAAGTCGACCAAGCCGGCCTGACCGGACCAGGCGAAGAAGCAACACTCGAGGCCGAAGAGGAACGGCTGGCCGAAGCCTCCGCCCACCGCGCCGCGGCCGCTCAGGCACTGGACGCCCTGGTCGGCAAGGACGGCGGCGATGGCGGCGATGGCGGCGATGGCGGCCATGGCAGCCCCGGAAGTGCCGGTGCCATCGACCGCTTGGCCGAAGCATCGGGTGCTCTGGCCGGCCGGACGCCACTCGATCCGCTCGACCAGCGGGTGCGGGCCTCGATGGCCGAGCTCACCGACTTGGCCTCGGAGCTGCGCGCCGTGGTGGAGACGTGGGAGGACGATCCCGAGCGCCTCGAGGTGGTGCGGGCCCGTCGTCAGCTGCTCCACGAGCTGAAGCGCAAGTACGGAATGACACTTGATGACGTGCTGGCCTTCGCTGACGAGGGACGGGCCCGACTCGCCGCCCTGGCCGTAATGGAAGGCCGGGCCGCCGCCCTCGACGGGGAGATTGCCCAGGCCCGAGCCCAGGTGGCCGGCACTGGAGCCGTGGTGGCGCAAGATCGTCGCCGGGTGGCCCCGCTGCTGGCCTCGGAGATCGAGGTCACGCTTCATGACCTGGCCATGCCGTCGGCTCGCTTCGCCATCACCGTCGAGGGGGAGGGGAGTGCCGACCAGGTGACGTTCGAGTTGGCCGCCAACCCGGGCGAGTCGGCCCAGCCATTGGCCAAGGCGGCCTCAGGCGGCGAGTTATCTCGGACCATGCTGGCCGTTCGGCTCGCTTTGACCGATGCACCTGGCGTGCTGGTCTTCGACGAGGTCGACGCCGGAGTGGGTGGGGCTGCTGCCACCTCAGTCGGGGCTGCGTTGGCCGGACTGGGGAACTACGCCCAGGTGCTGGTCGTCACCCATCTGGCTCAGGTGGCGGCCCAGGCCGACCACCAGGTGGAGGTGCGCAAGATGGAGGCCGATGGTCGGACCCGTTCCGAGGTGACCGTGCTCGACCCTGCTGCGCGTGTTGTGGAGATCAGCCGCATGCTGTCGGGCAGCCCCGACAGCGACTCGGCCCGCCAGCACGCACGTGAACTACTGGGGCCCCGGGGCCCGGGGGTGGTGGACTCGCAATGATCATCAGGGGTCCGCACGCCGACCTCGCCGGTTCCGATAGCCTCGGCTCGTGCCCGAAGTGACCGGCCCCGACGTGAGTGCGCGGCAGACCAAATACGTCTTCTTTACCGGCGGGGTCTCCTCGTCGCTGGGTAAGGGTCTGACCGCATCATCGTTGGGCCGCCTGTTGAAGTGCCGTGGCCTCAAGGTCACTATGTGCAAGTTGGATCCGTACATCAACGTCGATCCCGGCACCATGAACCCGTTCGAGCACGGCGAGGTATTCGTGACCGAGGACGGCGGAGAGACCGATCTCGACCTCGGCCACTACGAACGCTTCATCGACGAGAACCTCCACAAGGGCTCGAACGCCACCACCGGACGGATCTACTCCTCGGTGATCGCCAAGGAGCGCCGGGGCGACTACTTGGGCAAGACCGTCCAGGTCATCCCGCACATCACCGACGAGATCAAGAACCACATCCACAAACTGGGACAGACCGGGGTCGATGTGGTCATCGTGGAGATCGGCGGCACCGTCGGTGACATCGAGATCCTCCCCTTCATCGAGGCTATTCGACAGTTCCGGCGCGATGTGGGCCGGGCCAATGTGGCCTATGTGCATCTGACACTGGTGCCTTACCTGCGCCCTTCGGGAGAGCAGAAGACCAAGCCCACCCAGCACTCGGTGACCGACCTGCGCAGCCAGGGCATCCAGCCCGATGTGATCGTGTGCCGCTCGGACCGCATGATCTCCGAGGACCTGAAGCGGAAGATCTCTCTCCTGTGCGACGTGCCCATGCAGGCCGTGGTGTCGTGCGTGGACGCCGAGAACATCTACCAGATCCCCTTGGTGCTGCACGAAGAGGGGCTCGACACCTACCTGCTGAGCGTCCTCGAGATCGACGTGGCCGACCATCCGATCGACCTGTCGCGCTGGGAGCATCTTGTCGCCCAGGTAGCTGCGGCCACCCGTCCGGTGCGGGTAGGCATCATCGGCAAGTACGTGGATCTGCCCGATGCCTATCTGTCGGTGGTCGAGTCGCTGCGCCACGCCGGGTTCCACCACGGAGCCAAGGTGGAGATCGAGTGGGTCCAGGCCGCCACCGTCCCTGATCTGTTGGAACGTGACGGCCTGCGGTCCTTTGACGGCTTGGTCATCCCCGGCGGCTTCGGCGAGCGAGGTGTCGAGGGCAAGATCGCAGCCGCCCGCTATGCCCGCGAGCACGACATCCCCCTCCTCGGCCTGTGCCTCGGCCTCCAGGTGATGATCATCGAGGCGGCCCGGTCGCTGGCTGGGCTGGAAGGCGCCAACTCGCGCGAGTTCGAAGCCACCACGCGCCATCCGGTGGTGGATCTGATGGACGATCAGGTCGACGTGTCCGACAAGGGTGGGACCATGCGTCTTGGCTCCTACGACGCACGCCTCCTGCCTGGGTCTCAGGTGGCCTTGGCCTACGGCGACGTCGTCGTGTCCGAACGCCACCGCCACCGCTACGAGGTCAACTCGCGGTACCGCGCGCAACTCGAGGCGGGTGGACTGGTCTGCTCGGGTGTATCGCCCGACGGCCGGTTGGTCGAGTTCATCGAACTGCCTGGTCACCCGTTCTGGGTGGGCACTCAGGCCCATCCGGAGTTCAAGAGCCGCCCCGACCAGCCCCATCCGCTCTTCCGCGGATTGGTCGGTGCCGCGTTGGCCCGAGCTGAGGGCCGAGACCCCCATCTGATCGACATCGGTGCCGTCGGCTGAGGCCGGCGCCATGACGCCCGACGACCAGCTTGCGGTGTTCACCCCGACCGGGGAGGAGACTGTCCATCAGGGATGGTTCATCCGAGTCCAACGGGCCACCTTCCTCGACCCGGACGGTGTGCGTTTCGAACGAGACATCGTCCGCCACCCCGGTGCGGTAGCCGTGGTGGCCATCACTGATCAGAACAGTGTGGTCCTGGCCCGACAGTACCGACCCGCCGTCGACCAGTGGCTCCTCGAGATCCCGGCCGGTACCTGCGATGTCGACGGAGAGCTCCCCGAGGCGACCGCGGCCCGAGAGCTGGCCGAAGAGGTCGGCTACCAAGCCGGTCGGCTCACCTTGTTGACCCGCACCGTCATCACTCCCGGCTTTTGCGATGAGTACGCCTACATCTACTTGGGAACCGAACTGCAGCGGGTACCGTCCGATCGCCAGGGAGCGGAAGAGCGGTATCTGGAGGTGGTGGAGATCCCCCTCGATGACTTCGACGAAATGGTCGACGACGGGCGCATCATCGATGCATCCACCATCTTGGGCGTAGGTCTGGCCCGTCGGCGCCTCGCCGACATCGGCTGACGGTCAAGGTGTCCGAAGCCCTCTCCCCGGGTGCGGAGGAGTACCTGTCGTGGTTGGCGGTGGAGAAGGGGCGCTCTAGAAATACGTTGGTGGCCTACCGTCACGACCTGGTCGGCTTCGAGGCATGGGCGCAGGCCGACGAGCTCGACACAACCAAAGCGAGGCCTGCAGACCTAGATCGATATCTGGACGGGCTCCGTGCCCAGGGACGCAATCCGGCGTCGTTGGCCCGAGCTACTACCTCTTTGCGGGGCCTCTATCGGTTCTGGGTGGTCGAGGAGACGATCACGGATGATCCGACGGCTGACGTGCGCTCACCCACCCTCCCCAGAAGACTGCCCAAGGCGCTCGAAGAGTCCCAGGTCATCGGATTGCTGGACTCGGTCGATGGAACCGAGCCCATCGACCTGCGAGACCGGGCGCTCTTGGAGCTGTTGTACGGCACTGGCGCCCGGATTTCTGAGGTGGTGGGGCTTTCGCTGCTCGACGTAGCCGCCGACGACGGCCTGTTGCGGGTATTTGGGAAAGGGGCCAAGGAGCGCTTGGTGCCCCTCGGCGGACCGGCCCGCAGTGCACTGACGGTGTGGTTGGGGCCACAGGGTCGCCCGCGGATGGAGCCTCGGCAGTTTGCCCGGCGCGGTGATGCCGAAGCGGTCTTTCTCAACGTTCGGGGGGCACGTCTGTCCAGGCAGGCAGCGTGGGCCGCAGTCAAGGGTCGAGCGGCCCAGGTCGGCCTGGCCGACGTCGTGAGTCCCCATGTGCTCCGCCACTCGTGCGCCAGCCACATGCTCGCCCACGGGGCAGACATCCGGGTAGTGCAAGAGGTGCTGGGGCATGTTTCGATCGCCACCACCCAGATCTATACCCGGCTCAGCCGCGATCACCTACGTGCTTCCTACGACCGAGCCCACCCGAGGGCCAGCGGCAAGTAGGCTGCTGCGAATGCCTAGCGATGCCCCCACCGACGCCCCTACCGACGCCACTACCGACGCCACTACCGACGCCCCTACCAGTGAGTACCGCTCCCTCTTGGAGGTCGAGCAGTCCCAACTGCGGGCCGAGTTGACCGAACTCGGGTTCGACGACGGCCGGACCGGCCTCGACTACGACGCCAACTTCGCCGATACCAGCCAGGTGACGGCGGAGCGCGGTGAAGCCGAAGCCTTGGCGGGGCAACTGAAGGAGACCCTCGAAGAAGTGGCCAACGCCATCGGCCGCCTCGATGCCGGCACGTACGGCACCTGTGAGTCTTGTGGCGTGGCCGTCAGCCCGGCTCGCCTCGAGGCCATGCCGTCCGCTCGGTTCTGCATCGAACACGCCAACCGGCCCTGATCGGTAGTCACCGGTGACCCCATGGGATGGGCGTAGCTCCGGCACTGGAGGGCGGGGCTGGTTTCAGCCCAGCAACAAGAATCTGATCATCGTGGCTGTGGCCGGGGTGCTCATCGTCCTCGTGGCCGCTTCGCACAAGATCACCAGCGCCCAGCTGATCTATTTCTGTGTCCTGATCCCCTCGATCATCCTCCACGAGATCTCGCATGGCGCCGTGGCCCTCGCCTTCGGCGACAAGACGGCCAAACGGGCCGGGCGCCTCAACCTCAACCCTGTCCGTCACGTCGATCCGGTCGGCACGCTGCTGGTCCCCGCCATCCTGTCGCTGTCGGGAGTGGGGGCCTACGGATGGGCCAAACCGGTGCCCGTCAACCCTGGGAACCTGCGCAGTCCTCGTAACCACGTCGTGCTGGTCGCACTGGTCGGCCCGCTGACCAACTTCGTCCTGGCCGGGCTGATGGGGGTGTGCTTTGTGGCCGTGGGAGGTAGGACCAGCCTGCTCACGGGTGCTACCCCTGATCTCCTCCAGCAGATCTTCTTCTATGCCGGTTTGGCCAACATTGTGCTCGGCGTCTTCAACCTGATCCCTTGCCCACCGCTCGACGGGGCCGCCGTCCTCGAGCGGCTCATCCCAGAGCGCTATCTCCCTGGGTACTACAACCTGCAGCCGTTCTTGATGTTCCTGCCGTTCTTGCTCATTTTGATGTTCCACGGACTGTGGACGGCACTGATCGACCACGTGATCCAGTGGTGGCTGAGCCTGCTCGTTTGACGGGCTCCGCCCGCGGACGGTTGGTGCACTCCCTCGCCCTGTGGGTCGGCGTCGGAACCATCGGCGCCGTGGGGATGGTGGTGTCCGCCAGCGCCATCGGGGCCATACCGCGCCCTCGGGGCAACCAGTGGTGGTTCACCGTGCCCATGGGGACCGGTATCGGCTCTCATCTGGGCTTTTATGCCTCGGTCGGGCTCTTGGTGGCCGGATGGGCGGGTGTGGGGTACCACGCCTACCGGGGACGCCTGTCGGTGCGCATGTCGTGGCTGATCCTGGCCCTGTGGGGGATTCCCTTCTTCTTGGGCGAGCCCCTGTTCAGCCGGGACCTCTACAGCTACATCGCCCAGGGGCAGTTGGCCCGCAACGGACTGAACCCGTATGTGGATGCACCATCCGCTCTCGGGCCGGGCAACGTGCTGTGGTCGGTGGCCAAGGTGTGGCGCCATACCGCTTCGCCCTATGGCCCCTTGTTCGTCTCTCTGAGCCATGTGGCGGTCACGGTGGCTGGTTGGTCCATGGTGGTGCAGATCCTGGTATTTCGGGCCTTGGAGCTAACAGGCGTGGCGCTGATGATGGTGTCGCTGCCGGTACTGGCCCGCCGGCTGGGCAACGACCCGGGCTTGGCGCTGTGGCTGGCCGTGCTCAGCCCGCTGGCCCTGTTCAGCTGCATCACCTCCGGCCACAACGATGCGCTGATGATCGGTCTGATGCTGGCCGGGGTGGCGCTCGGCACGGGGGGGTGGTTCCGGTGGGGGATCGCCCTGTGTGCGCTAGGTGCCACCATCAAACTCCCGGCGGCTGCTGGCATCATCTTCCTAGTGGCTGATGCCTGCACCCGGTTCGACGGCATCCGACGGGTGCGGATGGTGGCCGAGTCGGCACTCATCACGGTTCTGGTGGTAGTTGGGGTCACCTACGGGTCCGGGCTCGGGTGGACGTGGCTGGGGCCCACCGCCCTCAAGGTGCCGACGCAACTGCGGGTGCTGATCACCCCGCTGGTATCGGTGGGGTCATCGGTCTACGGGATCCTTCATGCCGCAGGAGTGGCCGTGTCGAAGAGCACCACCATCTCTGTGGTGCAGACCCTCGGAGCGCTGGTGGCTATCGGTGTGATCGTGTGGATGGTGTTCCACATCCGAGGCCAGGGTGCCGTGCGTCCGCTGGGGGTGGCACTGCTCCTGTTCGTTCTACTCAGCCCTACTGTCTGGCCCTGGTACCTGCTGTGGGGACTGGCCGTCCTGGCCGCCACCTCGGCCCAGCGTTCGCGGGCACTGGCCGTAGTGGCGGCATTCGGGATGTTGGTGGTCGGCGCTGGTGGTACACCGATGGTCAACGGAGGGGACTACTGGGTCATCACCGTGCTCCTAGTGGCCGGTGTGATCTGGTTCATCGCCGGTGCCTACTGGCGCACGGCCATCGAGGGGCCGGTACATGCCTCCTGAGCCAGTCTCTACTGAGGTAGCACCAAGTTCGTCGTCAGACGATTCGGGATATCCGAACACCACCAGCATCGTCGGACGGTGGATCCCCCTGACGGCGCTCTACGTCTACGTAGCCTGCCGGGTCATCACGGTGGTATCTGTGGCCGTGGCCAACCGCTTCACCCACAACAGCCTGCTCTACGACCTGACCATCTGGGACGGGGAGTGGTTCTTGCGGGCCGCCCGAACCGGCTACCCGAGCCAACTGCCGATGGTCCACGGACACGTGGCGGCCAATCCCATCGCCTTCTTCCCGTTCTATCCACTCGTCGTGCGTGTTATCGCTCTCACTGGCATCTCTCCAGGAGTGATCGCCCTGGTGGTCAGCGCCGCCACCGGTGCCACCGCCGTGGTGGCGGTGGGCCTGCTGGCCCGGCGACTGGCAGGAGATGCCGTCGGCACGCGGGCAGCACTGTTGTTCGCACTCTGCCCTGGCACGTTCGCCTTCAGCCTGGCCTACACCGAGGGGATCGTCATCACCTGTGTGGCGCTCGGCCTGATCGCCTTGCTGGATCGTCGATGGCTGGCCGCTGGACTGCTCGGTCTGGTCGCCACCGCCTCGTCACCGGTGGGCCTGGCCTTCGTACTCAGTTGCGCCTGGTGTGCCGGTCGCTCGGTGTGGTCCGAACGACGCTTCGGCGCCATGACGTCACTGCTGGTCGCCCCAATCGGATTTGTGTCCTACATGGTGTACCTGTGGATCCATACCGGCACCCTGATGGCGTGGCGGCTGACCGAGCGGGGTGGCTGGAACAGCTATCCGTCCCTGCTCTATCCGCTGCGAATCGTGGGCACATTCGTGACCAATCCGCTGGCTCCCACCATGACGGGGCAGATCCTCTTCTTCGGCACGGTGGCTGCGGTCATCGGGATCGTGCTGATGTTCCGGGAGCACCAGCCGCCACCGGTCATCCTCTACGGGCTCGGTGCCGTAGTGGCGGCCGCCATTTCTCAGCCGGTCGGGCTGCGCCCCAGGTTCCTGATGTTGGCCTTTCCCCTGATCATCGCGCTGGCCACCCGATACCAGGGGCGGACCTACCGGTGGCTGGTGGCGCTATCGGCCCTGTTGCTCGCCGGATTCACCGTTCTGGAACTCGCGTCGCGGGCGGTGTTTCCATGACCAGCGACTCGAGCGACGTCACTGATTCGACCAGCGCCGAGGGCGCTCTGTTCGTAGTGCAGCGCGCCATCTGGACAATCGTCTGGATCGCGGTCCTCGCTTCCGCCCTCGAGTACTGGGGCTCGTGGTCGGCCGGGCTGTGGGCTGCAGTGCTGGCCCCGGTGTTGGTGCTTGTCGCCCTGATAGGGATGGTGCTGGTATGGACCGTGCCACGGCCGCTATCTCGGGTCATGCAGTGGTCTGGTCTGGTGGCGGCCTTGGTGATGGTGGCCGTCGACCACGGCACCGATATCCACCTCCGGCACTTCTATGCGACCGATTCTGGTGCCTTCAACCAGGTCGCCACCCGCCTGCTGCTCGACGGGAAGAACCCCTACGACTCGAGTATGGCCGCGGCCGCCCGCCTACTCCATCCAGCCAGTGCCTACTGGACCTATCAGGTCGATGGGATCCACACCACAGCCATCTCGTATCCCGCCGGGTCGTTCCTGCTTCAGGCACCGTTCATGGCGCTGGGGATGAACCACATGGTCACCGACTGGATCGACCTCGGCGCCTGGCTGATCACTGCTGTACTGGTCTTCTGCATGGTCCCGGCCTACCTGCGCTGGCTGGCGCCCATCCTCGTCATGACCGGCGCCTTGGTCGGCCCCTTCGCCAACGGGGGGACCGACGCGCTGTTCTTGCCCTTCCTGGTCATCGCCGTTTGGCGTTGGGATCGATTCCCCGGTCGTGCCGCGGCCTGGCTGCCATCGTGGGTGGGTCCGGTGGCCCTGGGAGTGGCCTGTTCGATCAAGCAGACCCCGTGGTTCTGCATTCCGTTCCTCCTGGTGGGCGTGGCGTGCGAGGTCCGCCGAGCCGGGGGGAGGCCGCTGTCTGCCGTCGTCCGTTACGGATTTCTTGTGGCCGGATCGTTCGTCGCCGTCAACCTGGCCTTCATCATCTGGTCGCCCACAGCCTGGCTGAAGGGCACGCTCCTGCCTCTGGTCGACCCGCTGGTCGCTGATGGGCAGGGAGTAGTGGCACTGGCCCTCCACGGGCTCACCGGGGGAGTGGTCATGGCGTGGCTGACAGTGGCAGCCGTGCTGGCGCTGATCGCCATGCTGGCCGCTTATGCCTGTTGGGAGGAGCGCATGCGACGGGCGTGGCTGTTCCTGGTTCCCTTGGTGCTCTTCCTGCCAGCCCGCAGCCTGACCAACTACCTGCTCGACCTGGCACCGGCGGCTCTGGTGGCCGCGGTGAGCATCGCGGCCGTGGTCGCGCCTGCCGGGGCGGTGGGGCGACACTCGGCCCGGCGTCCGAGTTGGCTCGCTCCCGTTGGCATCACTATCCCCGTGGTGGCGTCCCTGGTGGCACTCGGGGTGGCGTTCACCTCGGCCCCACTCGACATCGCCGTGGATCGGGTGGTGACCACGGGTGTAGCCACCGTTGATGGGGGACTCACGATGACTAGTGTCGACGTCACCGTGCATAACCGGTCGGGGCAGGCACTGCTACCCCGGTTCATGGTCTCGTTCGGCGGAGGACACCCCACCGGGTTCTGGCGAGCCCAGCCCGTCGACGGGACCGCACTGGTGGGGGCCGGCGCCACCAGCCGGTTCACCCTGCGACCTACACACACGTACTGGGCGCCCACTCACGGCCAGCGATGGCTGGTCGATGCCTACACGTCGTCGCCCAATGCCCTATCGACGTCGCCCGTGCAGTGGGCTCGATGGGGGATCGTCGGCTACTGAGTACGCGGTGCTCAACTCTGAGCACTGGGCGCTGAGGACTGGGCACTGGGTACTGGGCGCTGGCCTGCGTCGAATTGTCGCCGTGGTCAGCCTGGAGCGAGCAGTCCCACGGCCTCGGTGGCCCGGGCGTAGGTGGCCGCCGCCACCTCACTGGCTTTTTCGGCTCCCCGGGCCAGCAGCGCGGCGGCGGCTCCGGGGTCGGCGGCCAGCTCGGCTCGCCGGGCCTGGACCGGTCGAAGCAGTTCGATAAGGGCCTCGGCCGTGTCGGTTTTCAAGTCGCCGTAGCGCTCGTAGGACGAAGCCACCTGGTCTGGCGTCCGGTCGGTCGAGACGGCCAACAGCTCTAACAGGTTGGCCAGACCTGGCTTGGACTCACGGTCGAACCGGACCTCACCGTCGGTGTCGGTGACCGCCTTTTTGACCTTGCGAGTGATCTGCTCGGGCTCGTCCATCATGAGCACGGTACCGAGCGGCGAGTTGATCGACTTCGACATCTTGCGCTCCGGATGTTGGAGGTCCATGACCCGGGCCCCGGCCTTGGCGATGGCCGCCTCGGGGACGACCAAGACGTCACCGAAGCGGTGGTTGAATCGGATGGCGATCTCACGAGCCAGCTCGAGGTGCTGACGCTGGTCGTCCCCCACCGGCACCCGCTCGGCGTCGTAGAGCACGATGTCGGCAGCCTGAAGCACCGGATAGGTGAACAGCCCGACCCGGACCGACTCCTTGCCCTCGCTCTTGTCCTTGAACTGCGTCATCCGGCGCAGCTCGCCCATGGTGGCGGTGCACTCGAGCAGCCAGGCCATCTGCGTGTGCTGGACCACGTGGCTCTGGACGAACAGGGTGCACCGATCCGGGTCCAGGCCGGCGGCCAACAGGTCGAGGGCGGTGTCCTGGGTGCGGATGCGCAGTTCAGCCGGGTCGATGTCCAAGGTAAGGGCGTGAAGGTCGACCACGCAGTAGAAGGCGTCGTGGGACCCCTGGTCCTCTACCCAGTTCCGTATGGCCCCCAGGTAGTTTCCGAGGTGGAGGTCGCCGCTGGGCTGGATTCCGGAGAGCACACGTGCCATAACGGCTGTATCGTACGCCCTGGGTACCCAACGCTGGTACGGGCCCGTCGTGGTGCGATGCACGGGACCACCCTTCCCACCCGATAACGTTCCGCTCCGTGGCCGCCATCGTCTCGACATCCGCCTATCAGGGGCCCATCGATGCCCTCCTGCAGTTGGTCAACAGCCATCAGGTGGACATCTTCGATGTCCCCCTCGCCGAGATCGTCGATGCCTTCGTGGCCGAGGTGGCGTCGTGGACCGAGATCGACCTTCCCGTCCTGTCGGAGTTTCTGGTGGTAGCTGCCGTGCTCATCGAGCTGAAGTCGCGCCGGCTGCTGCCGGGCACGGGCGAGGTGGAACCCGACGAGGAGCTCATTGGATGGGAAGAGCGCGACCTGCTGCTGGCCCGCCTCCTCGAGTGCCAGGCCTACGCGGCCGCCGCCGATGGGTTCGCCCTGTTGATGGAGCAGGCGGCCCGAGCTATACCGCGGACAGCCGGACTCGACCCCGACCTGGTCATCCACGCCCCCGATCTCCTGGAGGGGGTCACCCCCGAACAGGTGGCGGAAGCCTTCATGCGGGCCACCGCGGAGCGCCCGGCACCGGTCGTCGACCTCTACCATGTCACTGTTGATGCAGTTACCGTGGCCGACGCCGTGGCTGAGTTGGCCCTCCGCCTGCCCCGATCGGGCCCGTCCACCTTCCGTCAGCTGACCGGCCATCTGACCTCGCGCATCGAGATCATCGTGCGCTTCCTGGCCCTCTTGGAGCTGTGCAAGCAGGGGAGGGTCTCCCTCGACCAGGGACACACCTTCGGTGACCTCTCCATCGAGTGGGTTCCTGAAAGTGCCGACTCGGTCTCAGTCGGATTCGGACCCACCGACGAGTACGAAGGCTGATCCATGCCCCTCTCCCCTGAAGCACGCGCTATCGAAGCCGTCCTGATCGTGGCCGTCGAACCGGTCCCGCCTGGACTGCTGGCCGAGCTCCTCGAAGTCCCCATCGAACAGATCGACCCGCTGTGCGACGAGTTGATCGAGTCCTGCCGCGACGGGGAGCGAGGCTTCGAGGTAGTCCGCATCGCCGGGGGCTTGCGGATCCAGACCCATCCGGACTTGGCGCCTTACGTCGAGCGGTTCGCCAATGTCGGGGTGTCGTCACGGCTTTCGGCCGCCGCCCTCGAGACCCTGGCCATCGTGGCCTACAAGCAGCCTGTGAGCCGGGCCCAGGTGGCGGCGTTGCGAGGAGTCAATGTCGACGGCGTGGTGCGCCTGCTCGAACACCGGGGCTACATCATCCCGGTGGGCCGGGCGGCAGGCCCCGGCCAAGCCGTCCTCTACGCCACCACCGATGCCTTCTTAGAGCGGCTCGGCCTCGATCGGCTGGATCAACTCCCCCCGGTGGAGGATCTACTGCCAGGACCCGAGGCTCTCGCTGAACTCGAGGAGCAGATGCGGCCGGCCAGTGAGGGATGAAGAAGTCATGAATGAAGCCGTGATGAATGAAGCAATCGATGGGTGACGACCAGGAGTCCGACCAACGGCACCAGGGCCATGACGCATCCGGTGGGCAGGGCGACGACACACTGCATACCGGTGAGCGGCTTCAGAAGGTCCTGGCCCGCACGGGTGTCGGCTCGCGCCGCGTGTGCGAGGACCTGATCGCCGATGGACGGATCACCGTCAACGGCGAGGTGCCAGTGCTGGGCCGACGGGTGGACGCCGAGGTCGACCTGATCGAGCTCGACGGTGTGCCAGTCCCGGTGCGCCCCGGCCTGGTCCATTACCTGGTCAACAAACCCCTGGGAGTGGTCTCTACGGCAGAAGACACCCACGATCGTCCCACCGTGGTGTCGCTCGTGCCCCCGGAGCCGCGCGTCTATCCCGTAGGTCGGCTGGACATGGACTCTGAAGGCCTGATCATCGTCACCAACGACGGTGAGTTGACCCATCGGTTGACTCATCCCTCGTTCGGCGTGCCCAAGGAGTACCTGGTCCATGTAGACGGCGAGCCCACCCCCGGGGAGGTGCGGCATCTCCGTGGCGGCGTGTTGCTCGAGGACGGCATGACGGCACCGGCCCGGGTGTCCGTGGTGGCACCATCGCTTCTGCGCATGACCATCCACGAGGGCCGTAACCGGCAGGTCCGTCGCATGTGTGAGGAGGTGGGTCACCCCGTGCTCCGCTTGGTGCGCACCCGCATCGGCCCGCTGGCCGATCCATCACTCTCCCCGGGTTCCTACCGTCCTCTCACCTTCGACGAGGTGCGTGGACTGGCCGCCGCTGCGGTGCCAGCCGACGACATCGAGGATGCCGACCGCCATCCGGGCGCCTCAATCGGCTCGATCGGCTCGATCGACTCCGACGCAGCGACCGACGCAGCGACCGACGCGGTGACCGACGCGGTGACCGACGCGGTGACCGACGGCCCTGGGGCTGGCTAACATTCCAGCCTGATGACCTCCACACTGCGAGCGATCCGTGGCGCCACCACCGTCGACGAGGACACCGTCGACGACATTACGTCGCGAGTGGTGACCCTGCTGTCGCGGATCATGGAGCGTAACGGGCTGGTCGAGGACGACATCGTGTCGATCCTCTTTACCGCCACCGACGACATCGTGTCGATGTTCCCGGCCACTGCGGCCCGCACGATGGGACTTGGGGCCGTCCCTCTGATCTGCGCTCGGGAGTTGCCCATCGTCGGGTCCACCCCGCACTGCATCCGGGTCATGCTCCATGTCACCACCGAACGCCCGAGGTCAGACATCCACCACGTCTACCTCGAGGGCGCTCAGGGACTCCGTGACGATCTCGCCGACTGAGGATCCCGGCTTCGCCGGCGCTCCTCCACCAGGTCGGGCCATGATCATCGGCACCGGGTTGATCGGCGGTTCGGTAGGCATGGCGCTGCGATCGAAAGGCTGGCACGTCACCGGGACCGATGCCGATGCTGCCACCGCGGCGCGCGCGGTCGAACTCGGCGCCCTCGACGTAGCCGGCGAAGACCGAGGCGCTGATCTGGTCGTGGTAGCCACCCCGGTCCACGTGGCGGCCGACATCATCTCGGCCATCTTGGCGTCTCCCGAGTGGAACCCCGATGCGGTGGTCACCGATGTAGGAAGCGTCAAGGGCCCCCTGGTGCGGGCCGTCGACCGACCTCGGTTCGTGGGTGGCCACCCCATGGCCGGCAGCGAACAGTCGGGCATCGATGGGGCCACGGCCGATCTCTTCGTCGGGGCCATCTGGGTGCTCACGCCCACGCCCTCGACCGACCCCGGCGCCTACGGACAGATCCGTTCGGTCCTGGCCGACCTGGGCGCCGATGTCGTCGCCCTGGAGCCAGCCGAGCACGACTCGCTGGTGGCCGTGGTCTCCCACGTGCCCCATCTGACGGCGGCCACCATGATGGCTCTGGCCTCGGACATCGGCGAGGAGCATGGCGCCCTCTTGCAGTTGGCCGCCGGCGGATTCCGGGACATGACCCGGATCGCGGCCGGACAACCCACAATCTGGCCAGGAATCTGCGACGACAACGCCGAGGCCATCGTGGAAACACTGGACTTACTCATCGCTGCTCTCGGTGAGATGCGGCGCCACGTGGCCAGCCACGACCACCGATCTTTGCTCGCTGTGCTCGATCGAGCGGCTACAGCCAGGCGCGCCATGGGTGAGCGAGCCCCTCGCCCCGAAGAGCTGGTCGAGATCCGGATACCAGTCCTGGACCGTCCGGGTACGTTCGCCGAGATTGCCGTGCTGGCCACTGAGCTAGGTATCAACATCTTCGATGTGGAGATCGCTCACTCATCCGAAGGTGATCGCGGGGTGCTGGTGGTAGTGATCGGCGCAGCCGAGTCGGACACCTTTACCGATGCGCTTTCGGCCAAGGGGCACCGCTCGACCACCATGCCGGTCGGGACCGTCCGTTGACGGCTGGAGCACACGAGGTCCGCACTGTCAGCGGTGGCCGTGCCTTGCACGGCTCGACCCGGGTGCCGGGGGACAAGTCGATCTCCCATCGGGCGCTCCTGCTGGCCGCTGTGGCCGAAGGAACCTCCACCATCACCGGACTATCGACCGGCGAAGACGTGGTGTGCACCCGTCGGGCCATCGAGTTGCTCGGGGCCGAGGTGATCGGCGAAGGAACCGAGGTCACCGTGCGGGGCGGGCGCAGCCGACTGCGCGCTCCCGATCATCCGATCGACCTAGGCAACTCCGGCACCGGGATGCGTCTACTGGCTGGATTGGTAGCCACCGTTCCCGGTGTTACGCGGCTGACCGGCGATGCCTCACTGCGCACGCGACCGATGGACAGAGTGGCGGTGCCGCTCGCCCTCATGGGTGCTCAGGTGGAAGGGATGGGGGAGCATTGCCTGCCTCCAATTGCTGTATCCGGTGGTCTGCTCGTCGGCATCGACTACACGCCGCCCATGGCCAGCGCTCAGGTGAAGGGGGCCATCTTGCTGGCCGGTCTCGATGCAGACGGTGAGACGGTCGTCCGCGAGGCGGTAGCCACCCGGACCCACACCGAGGACATGCTGGCCGAGGCTGGCGCCACTATCGAAGTGGAGACGTGGGGGAATGGCCGCATCATCCGCCTCCGCCGGAGCGCTCTGGTTCCTCTGGCCCACACCGTCCCCGGCGATCCGTCCCAGGCCGCCTTCTGGGTGGTGGCAGGGGCCGTGGTACCCGCCAGCCGCATCACCATCGACGATGTGCACCTGGGACCGGAGCGGATCGGATTCCTCGAGGTACTCCGTCGGATGGGAGCCGACCTGGTGGTCGACGCAACACAGGACGGCCACAGCGGGTCAATCACCGTGGGCTACTCCGCCCTGGTCGGCACCACGGTGGAGGCTGGCGAGATCCCCTCGCTCGACGAAGTGCCGATCTTGGCCGTAGCGGCCATGGCGGCCGCAGGCTCCACCCGCTTTCGTGATGTCGGCGAACTTCGGGTCAAAGAGTCGGATCGGCTCGAGGGTACGGCCCGAATGGTGCGGGCCTTCGGAGGACGAGCCGACATCGAGGGCGAGGATCTGGTGGTCACCGGTGGTGCGGCGCTCACGCATGGATCCATCGACGCCCAGGGGGATCACCGGATGGCCATGGCTGCCGCCATCGCGGCTGCGGCCTGCCCGGACGGAACCGGTGGAACCGGTGGAACCGGTGGAACCGTGATCACTGGGTGGGAGTCGGTGGCCACTAGCTACCCCGACTTTGCCGACACACTCGACAAACTGGCCGGAGGCCCGCAATGACCAGCCCCACACGCGAGTCGCCAAGTCATCCGGTGGTGGCTATCGACGGCCCGGCTGGGTCCGGTAAATCGACGCTGTCGAGGGCACTGGCGGCACGGCTCGGCATCGAACGGCTCGACACCGGCGCCATGTACCGCTCGGTGGCCTGGGCCGCGCTGCGCGACCAGATCGATCCATCCGACCTCGAGGCCGTGGCTGGGGTGGCCCAGAATCTGACTATCGAGGTCGGCGACCGGGTCGTGGCCGACGGAACGGACATCACCGAAGCCATCCGGGGACCTGAGGTGAGCGCGGCGGTGTCAGCCGTGGCCGCCAATCCGGCTGTGCGGGCCGTCATGGTGGAACGCCAACGATCCTGGGTGTCGTTGCGCGGCGGGGGAGTGGTCGAGGGTCGGGACATCGCCTCGGTGGTGCTGCCCGATGCCGATCTGAAGCTGTACCTGACGGCCTCACCCGAAGTGCGGGCCGCCCGCAGATCGGAAGAGGGGGCCGAGGCCGTGGCCCGCCGTGACCGGTTGGACAGCACCCGGGCGGCCTCGCCGCTCGAGGTGGCCGATGGTGCCCGGGTGATCGATACCGGAAGTAATAGCGTGGAGCAGATCGTGGAAGAAGTTCTGACATGGCTGTGAGTCCCGACCGAGAGACTGGTGATCAGGCGGACCCCGGTTCGACACACGCAGTCGAGGCATCGGGCACGCCAGAGGCACCGCTCGACCTCGAAGTGGTGATCGACACCCGGATCACACTGCAGTACCGCCTACTGCGCATCGCCGTCCACTTCCTCAACGTGGTCCTCTTTCGCACCTCGGTCTCGCCGAAGGGCCTGGTGCCCGCCGAAGGCCCGGTGATCATCGCCCCGGTGCACCGGTCGCTGGTCGACTTCTTCGTGGCCTCGGAGGTCTCCGACCGCAAACTGCACTACATGGCCAAGGACTCGTTGTGGAAGAACTCGACCCTGGCCAAGATCCTGCCATCCCTGGGTGCGTTTCCGGTCCACCGTGAGTCGGCCGACCGCGAGGCATTGCGGCGGGCCCAGCGGGTCCTCGAGGCCGGTGAGGTCCTCATCTTGTTCCCCGAAGGGGAGCGCCGCTTCGGTCCCGTCATCGAGGACCTCCACGAGGGGGTCGCATTTTTGGCCGCCCGCACCGGCGCCACCATCATCCCCGTCGGCATCGGTGGCTCCGCATCGGTCATGCCCAAGGGAAGCAAGATCCTTCGGCCAAGGCACATCCACCTCGAAGTAGGCGAGCCGATCGCACCACCCGCACGTTCGGGCACCGGACGTGTCCCTCGGAGCCGGATCCACCAACTGACTGAGCAATTGACAGTGGCGCTTCAGGATCTCTACGACCGATCGGTCGAGTCAACGGGGCGCTACTGATCGTTTGCCGCTTTTGCAGAGCTTGCCGCAGGCAGGAAGCTCTCCCTAGCGGCGGTGGCGGTTACCCACCGTGACCCGGCCCCACGTGGTGAGGATCACCTTCAGGTAGCTGAGCCCGAAGACCAGGTTGCCACCCTTTTTCGAGGTTCCCGAAGCACGGGGATGCCACATGGTGGGCTGCTCGCTGATGCGCCACCCTCGGCTCGAGGCCGTAATGACGACTTCCGCCGTCTGGTACTGGTCTTGGGCCAGGTGGGGAACGATGTCGTCGAGTACTTCGATTCGGAACGCTCGGTAGCCATTGGACGAGTCGGTGAGCTTCTGTTTGGCGATCGTGTTGATCATCCAGGCGTACACCTTGACTCCGGCGCGACGGAACCGGTCGGTGGTCTGGTCGGTGCCGAGTCGACGTGATGCGATCACGAAGTCGGCCGAGTCGTCCAAGAGGGGCGCCAGCATGGTCCCCATCTCTTCGGGGTCGTTCTGACCGTCGGCATCCAAAGTAACTACGTAGCGGGCACCGTAGGTGGCGGCCAACTCGTAGCCCAGCCGCAGCGCTGCCCCCTGGCCCAGATTGACGGGCAACACGCAGGTGAAGACGCCCACCTCGCGAGCCACCTCGGCCGTGCCGTCAGATCCGCCATCGACCACCACCAGAGTGGAGACCTCCAGATCACCGAGCAGGGTGGGCATCGTCTTCAGTACATCCCCGATGTTCGCCTCTTCGTCGTAGGCGGCCATCACGGCCACCACTGGTCCGAAGTGGGCGTGGGGATAGTTGCGCGAGAAGTCGGCACGGGCCTGATGGAGCACGTACTCGATCAGCCGGGCCGATCGCCGGGCCGCACGGCTGTCGGGACGGGTCAACCACTGATGCTGCTGGGTGGGCGCCATCAGAGCGAGTGGGGCGTTGCGAAGATGGTCCGGACCTTGGGCTCGAAGTGGGCCAAGGGCTCGGTCGGATAGTCAGGGTCGAAACTGGTCTGGTCCCACTCGTCGGCGAACTGCTCGGCCAAGGCGAACCACGGCTCCTCTCGATAGCCGTCGCGCAGGTTCGGGTCCATGTCGAAGTGTTGGAAGTAGTGGCGCCCCTGGAAGTCCTGGTGGTAGAGGATCGCCTCGGTCACTTCGGCCCGGACGTAAGGGCGAAGGATCTCGGCGGCGATGCGGGGGTGGTTGGGCACCGAAATCGCCTTGCCGATGTCGTGGCAAAGGGATGCCACTACCAACTCGTCGTCGGCGCCGGCCCGTTCTGCTCGGGTAGCGGTTTGCAGGCAGTGGGTGAGCTGGTCGACGGCGAACCCGTCCACCACCTCGGAGAGCGATTCGAGGAGCATCAGCACCCGATCCGCTACCCGGCCCTGGTTGCCCATTGTCTCGACGCCGATGGCGCCCCACTGCTCAGCGGTCGAGACGTCCATGCTGGTGAACGAAGTGGTCATTGTTACAGTCTCGCGCCAATTTGTTGACGAAGTGTGTCAAACGGGAATCCCCATCTGTTGCAGCACATCGGCGGCCGCCGTGGTCCGATCTTCGCCCAGCACGGGCTGCCTGGGGTTGGATCCGGCCAGCCCGTCAGGAATCCCGTTCAGCAGCCCCAGTGCCACCTCGAGCCCTCGGAGGAGGTCCCGCAACTCGGGTGGGGGAGGGAAGTACTCCTCCTCTACGGTGACCGCTGCGCTCTCTACGCCATGCGTGGGCGCCAGAGCGGCCACCACCGCCTCGACCAGTGCCTCGGGGGCCGATGCACCGGCAGTGACGCCGATGGTGCCCGAAAGGTCGTCAGGCAGCTCGGAGGCATCATTGACCCGAATGACGCGAGGGCATCCGAAGGCTTGGGCCACGGTAACCAAGGCCACCGTGTTCGATGAGTTCTCCGATCCGATCACCACCACAGCGTCGCACCGGCCAGCCAGTGCCTTCAGGGCGGCCTGGCGGTTGGTGGTGGCGAAGCACAGGTCGCTCCGGTTGGGCATCCATAGGTCCGGAAACCGCTGGCGGGCTCGGTCCACGATCCCGGCCCACTCGTCGTGGCTGAGCGTCGTCTGAGCCAGGAGCGCCACCATCGGCCCATCGGATCCCCCGGACGTTTCGGGCAGGTCCAGTGCGTCCACATCTTCGACCCGCTCGAGCAGCCGCACCGACTCGGGGGCTACCGCCATGGTCCCCACCGCCTCCTCGTGCCCGTGATGGCCCACATAGAGCACGGTGTACCCCTTGCGGGCCCGGACCTTCAGCTCATGGTGGACCTTGGTGACCAAGGGGCAGACCGCATCCACCACCACCCGGCCATCGTTGCGGGCGGCATCCACTACCTCGGGCGCTGATCCATGGGCCGACAGCATGAGGGGGGCACCGGCGGGGACGTCGGCGATGTCGTCGACGAAGACGACCCCTTGGGCCATGAACTGCTCGACGACATGCCGGTTGTGCACGATCTCGTGGTAGCAGTAGACGGGAGGCTCGAAGACCCGGACCATCCAGGCCAACGCCTTGATGGCCTTCTCCACCCCGGCACAGAAGCCACGGGGTTCAGCCAGGATCACACGTTCTACGGGCACCGGCCCAGGCTACCGGCGGCTGACTGGCTGCCCGGCCCACATGGGGGGCCGAGCCCGTAAGGGAGTCCAGGACAGTCCCGATCGGCACAAAGGAAGGAAACGGGAGGCACGCCGGGAGGCACGCCGGGAGGCCCCGGGGATGCACGCCGGGAGGCACGCCGGGAGGCCCCGGGGATGCCCGAGGGGGACACGGAAGGCGGCCCAGGTCGCAGCAGGTAGCCTGGAGGAATGTCGGCGCCCCGGGTGACGACGGCACCGAAGGTGGTCGCCGTCACTGAATCGTCACCGGCCGCCCTGTCCGGACTCCGATCCGGAGACGAGCTCTTGTCGCTCAATGGGCGATCGCCGCGTGATGTCATCGAATACAGCCTCTTGGTAGACGAGCCCGACCTGGACCTCGTCGTGCGGCGTCGTGGGCTGGCCGAGCCGTTCACGGTGGAGATTCGCAAGGACGCCGGCGAACCCCTGGGCATCGAGGTGTCGTCGGCCGTGTTCGATCGGGTCCGCACGTGCGACAACCACTGCGAGTTCTGCTTCATCCACCAGCTGCCCAAGGGCATGCGGCGCAGTCTGTCGATGAAGGACGACGACTACCGGCTCTCCTTCCTCTACGGAAACTTCACCACGTTGACCCGGTTCACCGAGATGGACCTCGAACGGGTGATTACCGAGCGGCTCAGCCCATTGTTCGTCTCCATCCATGCCACCGACCCTGATGTGCGGTCCGGACTGCTGCGGAACCGCCGGGGTGCCACCAGCCTGCGTTGGCTCAGCGCCCTGTTAGAGAACGACATCGAAGTCCACGGACAGATCGTGGTCTGCCCGGGACGGAACGATGGCGCCATCTTGGACGACACCCTCGCTGGCGTGCTCGACCGGTATCCGAGCCTGGCCACGGTGGCCTGTGTGCCGCTCGGTGTCAGCACCTTCTCCCACGAGGACGCCATGCGGCCGCACACGGTGGACGAGGCCGCCGCCGTGTGCGACCTGGTCGAGCAGTGGCAGCAGACCTTCTTGGAGTGCATCGGGCGCCGGATGGTATTTGCCGCCGACGAGTACTACCTGATGGCCGAACAGCCGTTTCCACCAGCTGTCACCTACGAGGGATTCCCTCAACATGAGAACGGACTCGGCATGGCCCGCGCCTTCGAAGCTGCCTTCGGGGGGGACGAGCACGCGGCGTTGGGAGTACGGCCCGGGTTCTTTGCCGCCGTGGACGGTGCCCCGGCGGCCGGCTATCGGGCCCCTCGCACCACCGACGATATGGCCGGGGCGACCGAAGCCCTCGTATCAGACGACTCTGCTGCCGCAGGCACCGGTCGCCGTCCTGTGGGCATCCTCACCGGTGAGTACGGTGCCAGGGTGCTGGAGCCCCTGGTCAACTCGTTGGGACGCGACGACATCCGGCTGATCCCCGTGGAGAACCACTTCTTCGGTGGCAACATCGGAGTGTCGGGCCTGCTGACAGGCACTGACTTGATCGCCGTACTGGCAGAACAGCCCGAGGGTCACCGCTACCTGCTGCCTGACTCTTGCCTGTCCGAGGGGCGGTTCCTCGACGACCTGACCCTGGCCGACCTGCCCCGCAGTGTCGAAGTGGTGCCCACCGACGGCCTGTCGCTTCGGCGAGCCCTCGAGGGAACCACCCCGAAGAACCCGAACACACCGTCCGCATCGACTCCCGCCCGGGTGCCGGTAACCCTGGGAGCCCCCCGATGACACCACCCAAGAACGCGATCACCGCACGCACCCAGCCCTTAGTGGTGGTGGCTGGGCGACCCAACGTAGGTAAGTCCACCCTGGTCAACCGCATCGTCGGCCGCCGGGCCGCAGTGGTCGAGGAACGACCGGGCGTCACCCGGGACCGCAAGGAGCTCGATGCCGAATGGTGCGGGCACCACTTCACCATCGTGGACACCGGTGGCTGGCTGTCGAGCGACGATCCGCTCGATGCTCAGGTCAGCAAGCAGGCTGAACGGGCCATCGACGAGGCCGACGTGATCCTCTTCGTCGTGGACGTCACCGTGGGTCTCACCGATGAGGACCTCGACGTGGCCAAGGTGTTGAAGCGTTCTGGCCGTCCGGTGCGGGTCGTGGTCAACAAGGTCGACTCGACCCAGCGCGAGGCCGACATATGGGACGCGCTCTCCTTGGGGCTCGGGGATCCATGGCCGGTCAGCGCCCTGCACGGTCGGGGAACAGGCGACTTGCTTGACGACGTCGTGCTCGCCTTGCCCGACAAGGGCGACCAGGCACCGCCGCCACGACCGACGGTGCGACCGCCGGTGCGACGGAGGGTCGAACGCGACGACGATGCCGGCGAGGGTCTGGCCGATGAGTTCGACGATGACGGCCAGTCCGAAGGTGCGTTCGACGATGACGGCCAGTCCGACGGTGCGTTCGACGACGACGGTGCGTTCAACGGTGACCTCGACGACGACCACGGCGTCGTCGATCTGGTGGGTGCGGTGGAGACCGAAGACGGTATTCCTCGTGTGGCCCTGGTAGGACGACCTAACGTTGGCAAGTCGACCCTCTTCAACCGATTGGTGGGCGACGAGCGGTCGGTCACCCACGACGCCCCTGGCACCACCCGGGACGCTGTCGACACCATCGTCGAGACCCCTGACGGCACTGTCTGTTTCATCGACACCGCCGGCATGCGCCGCAAGTCGCGCACCGAACGGGGTACGGAGTACTTCTCGGTCCTGCGTGCCCTCGATGCCCTGGATAGAGCGGATATCGCCCTGCTGGTGATCGATGCCACCGCCGGTATCACTCATCAGGACCAGCGCCTGGCCGAACGCATTGGCGCCTCGGGCTGTCCGGTAGTGGTGGTTCTGAACAAGTGGGAACTGATCCCCACCGAGGACCGGGTCGACATCCTGGTCGATGTGGGGGATCGCCTGGCCTTCTTGGGCGAGGCGCCAGTGCTCAAGATCAGCGCACTGTCCGGTCTCGGCGTGCACCACATCCTCCCCGCCGTGTCCGCAGCTGAGGAGGCCTATCACTCCAGGATCCCGACCGGTGAGCTGAACCGGGCCCTGAAGTCGATCCAGTTGGCCCACCCGCCAGTAGGAGCGCGCATCCAGTACGGCGTCCAGGGCGCCAATGATCCGCCCACATTCACCCTCTTCACCAACGGCCGACTGCAGGCCACCTACCTCCGCTACGTCGAGCGGGGCTTGCGCGAGCGGTTCGAACTCGGGCCCACTCCGATCAAGATCCGGGTCCGGGCCAAGGGGGCCAACGGGGGTGGGGGACGCAAGCGGTGATGCCGGCCTGCGAGGTGTCCGTTGCCCTGGTGTGAGCAGTGTGACCTCGAGGTCGAGGAGGAGGCGCTCGTCGACGACGACTCCTGTCCGACGTGTGGCATACCGACCATTTCCCATCGCCACCAGCCGTGGTGGTTCAAGTTCTTGGCCGTGGCCACCGTGATCTACCTGGGCTACCGGCTGTTCCAGGGGGTCACTTGGGTGATCCACCACCTCTGAGTGGGACGAAAGAAGCTGGTCGTCAACCCGAACAACACTGGGTCCGCTCAGGCACTCCACAGCGGGTCGGGCTCGCCGAATACGTCGACCAGGGCATCCATGGCCACCGCCAGCATTGACCACTCCACCAATGTTCCCTGCAGAGGGCACAGACGTTCGATCGGGGCCAGCACTTCAGGCTCCACGATCTGACGGAGCAGCATGCCCTCGGCGATGGCCGAGAAGGTGGCCGCCACCTTGCGTAGCGAGTACGCGGGATGAACCTGCCAGCCCACGAACTGTATGCCGGCGTCGTACAGGTCCATGTAACGATCGGTCAGGCGTTGGTTGGCGATCCGGAACGATTCGACCAGTTTGCTGTTCTCCCCAGCCCCGGTGGCCGCCGAAATATACGTGATGAGCGCAATCTGGATGGTGGCCGCCGACCCCGAGGCCGACTCCAGATACTGGCTGCACGTTACGCGTATCAACTCGGCCAGCGAAGCCCGGCGCATCTCCAGGGTCGAAGTGTCGAGCCGGAGGAGGACCTCGTCGAGGGCGCCGCCCGCTTCCTCTACCTCCAGGTTTCCTTGCTTTTCCACGATGGAGCGGACCACGTCGACCTGGAACTCTTCTTGGTTCTCCCACACCCGACCGATGAGCGAGGCGTTGGTGATCCGGATGCCCTGGGTGGCCTCCACGTAGGAGAGCACTCGCTTGAACGAGAGGTGCTCGGCCCCACTTCCGAGCCCCTCTGTCAGCAGCAGGTCCTGGCCGGCGTCGAGCACGATCTTGCGTAACTCGACTCGGGACCGGCGGGTCTTGGTTGATTCGCTGCCGACAGAAGCGTCGGTCGGGACAGTGGTGGATGTGGTGGATGTGGTGCTCATCAGGGCTTCACCTCGACTGGCAGCGACTGGCCGCCCTGGGACCACCCCAACTCCGTCTCGAACTGAGGGAGCGCATCGCGGAACTTCTCGACCAACTGAGCCAACCGCTGGATGTCGTCGGGTTGGGAGTCGTGGGTCGACTCGAAGGTGATGTAGCCCTCGGCCAAGTAGATGATCAGCTGGGTGAAGACCCGGGCCGTCTCCTCGCTCACCGCCCCCTCGCGCCAGTGGCGGCGGAAAAGGGCCTGGTTGAGACTGAGCGCAGGGTCGATCTTGAGCTCCTCGGGCTCGGCTCCGCTACCCAGCAACCAGGCCAGCAGACGGGTCCGCAGCACCAGGTCGGGATCGAACAGTGCCCCAGGCTGGACCTCGTCGAGGGGCAGACCGGCGAAGCGAGCTGCGAAGCGAGTGCTGAGCTCCCTGGCCACCTCGGCGAACAGTCCGAGTTGGGACCCGAAGATCCGCTGGATGGCGAACTCGTTCAGGTCGGCTGCTTCAGAGATCTTCCGGGTGGTGACATCGGCAAAGGCGTTGTTGCGCAGAAGTTCGATGGTGGCATCTATCAGGACCACCCGACCTTCGGCCCGGGGCACATAGCGCCGACGGCCACCTTTCGAGGTCTCGTCCGACCCATCGACGATTTCGCTCTCGGCTGTCGTCACTTGCGTGCACTCCTTCTGAACTCGGACATCCTTCTGAAGTCGGACATCATGCTGCACTCGGACATCACCGTGATGGCCAGGTAGGGTCAGAACGCAAGCCCGCAGTTGGAGAACGCTCTACCCCTGTGATCGCACAGGTTAGCGTCGTGGCGCGGTCAGTAGAGTGCAATGGGCACATCTGACCGTTCTCCTGGGCAGGCGGTCCGTCATCGCTCCGCGGCCATGGGCGCACTGCCATCGCCGCCAGCCCGGTTGCCGAGCACTCACTCGGACGATGAGAGGATGCCTGCATGTGGCTCCACCGTCGACCAGTACCCGTGATCGCCCGACAAGGATGGATCGTGTGACCGCTTCCACCGCCATGACGGGCGGATTCCACGCCACCGCGTTGGACCATCCGGTCGGTCCCTCGTGACTACCTCGCGATGGGACACCCTCGAGCACGACCAGCTCAACGAAGAGTCCGACCAGCATCTGCAGTCCGTGTTGGCTTCGATGGCCGGCGTTGGCGCAGTACCGAGAGAGGACCAGCGCACCGCCGTGCGTTCGCTGGTGGCCGACCGCTCCCGCGTCCTGGTGGTCCAGGCCACCGGGTGGGGCAAGTCGGCCGTGTACTGGGCTGCCACCTCGGCCATCCGGTCCCTCGGAGGGGGTCCGACCCTGGTGGTGTCTCCGTTGCTTGCCCTCATGCGAGACCAGGTCAAGGCCGCCCAAGGTGCGGGTCTGTCGGCCAGGACGATCAACTCCACCAATGTCGGTGAGTGGGACACCGTCATGGAAGCCATGGAGACCGGTGCGGTCGATGTCCTCCTGGTATCACCCGAGCGTCTGGCCAACCCGGCGTTCGCCCGCCGGATCGGTCCGATGCTGCAGAGGGCCGGCCTCATCGTCATCGACGAGGCCCACTGCATCTCGGACTGGGGGTTCGACTTCCGGCCCGACTATCAGCGCCTCTCCAAGGTGCTCACGGGCTCGCCCACCACCCCGGTCCTGGCCACCACGGCTACGGCCAACGCCCGGGTCACCGACGATGTAGCCGCACAACTCGGGTCGGCCACCGTGGTGCTCCGAGGTGGGCTGGCCCGATCGTCACTCACCCTCTCGGTCATCGACGGACTCGGCCCCTTGGAGCGCTACGCCTGGGTGGACGGCGCGCTCGAGCGCCTGTCTGGTTCGGGGATCGTCTACGTGCCCACCGTGGCTGATACCGAGCGCCTGTCCGGATTCTTGTCTTCTCGGGGACACTTGGTGGCGGCCTACTCCGGCAAGGTCGAGGCCGAGGATCGGGAGCGGATCGAGGACGACCTGCGGGCCAATCGAATCAAGGCCGTGGTAGCTACCTCGGCGTTGGGTATGGGGTACGACAAGCCGGACCTCGGATTCTGTCTCCATGTCGGATCGCCGGACTCACCGGTGGCCTACTACCAGCAGGTCGGCCGAGCCGGCCGGGCCATCGACCGAGCCGATGCCGTCCTGCTCCCTGCCGAGGGTGACGAACGCCTGTGGGAGTTCTTCGCCTCCGCCGCCATACCGGATCCGGCCAACATCGATCAGGTGCTGGGTGTACTGCAGGAGCGAGGTGGGCCGATGAGCGTGGCCGATATCGAGTCAGCCACCGGCATCCGCCGAGGGAGGGTGGAGTCCCTGGTCAAGATCGTGGCCGTCGAGGGATCGGTGGAACGGGTGTCCGAAGGCTGGCGATCCACCGGCGTGCCGTACGTGTACAACCAGGAGAAGTGGACTGGGATCCGGGCGGCCCGGGCGGCCGAGGCCGACCTGATGCGCTCATACGCCCGGGGCGAGGGCTGCTTGATGGAGTTCCTGCAGCGGGCGCTCGACGATCCCGACCCCGGGCCGTGCGGGCGGTGCTCGGTGTGCACCGGCGTGCTGCCCGCCCAGGGTCGAGATATCGACCTGGGCACGATCGCCGCGGTACGCACGCACTTGCGAGGAGTCGACGTCATCCTCGAGCCTCGCAAGTTGTGGCCGAAAGGGATCGATGGCGGGCCGACCGGACGGATCGCCGGGGCGCTGCCTGGTCGGGCCCTGTTGTTTGCCGATGCGCCCGAGTGGCGCGAGGCGGCCACGGCCATGGCTGGGCCGGACCGAGTAGTGGACGACGACGTGTTCGATGGGTTGGTAGCCGTGCTGGGTCGGTGGAGAGAGCGGTGGGAGCAACGGCCCGTGGCGGTGGTGGCCGTGCCGTCCCGCCATCACGGGCGCATGGTGACTGATCTGGCCCAACGCATCGCTGACATCGGCAGACTGCCGGTGCTCGATGCGCTCGAGGTATCCGGGCCGCCCCCTCCCCGCGATGTGGCCTCGGGTCCGCGGGTGACAGCGCTGCTGTCGGGCATGCAGGTGCGTGACGGTGTCGAACTGCCGGCTGATGGTCCGGTGCTCTTGGTGGATGACACCTATCGGAGCGGATGGACGATGACGGTGGCGGCTTCGTTGCTACGTGGAGCCGGGGCGGTGGGGGTGCTTCCCTTGGTTGTCCAGCAGTTGCCGTAGGGGGGGGTCGGACGGCGCCCTCGGGCCTATCCGATCGAAGAGGTTTTCGGATGGGTCTTACGGACTCTCATTACCTTCTGACCAGCACTTTTCGGCCCATATGTTGTCACAGCCGCCCTCTAGGTTGAGACTATGAGCAACCTGCAGGGACCGGACACTGTCTTCACTTCCACCGAGATCGAGCACCCCGTCGACCGGTCATGCCTGGACGCCCTCGAGGCTCGGGTGGGAGAGGAGTTTGCCCTGACGATCTGCAGCATCGGGATGACTCAGTTCGCCATGATCCTCGACGAAGAGGGCCACGACATCGACCATGCCATCGCGGTCCTCAGGTCCGATGCCGGCCACTGGTCGGAGGTGGCGCGGTACACCTGTTCCTCCGACGCTTATCGGTCGCTCGGGCCGCTGCTCGACGAGATGATCGACCGGATTCCCATCGATGCCATCGACCGTCCTTCACCCACCCTGATCAGCCCTGGCACGCAGGGCCTCGAGATCATGTATCGAACAGCGGAGGGCATTCGAATTGCCCGCCAGCTCGATGCGCCGATCGTGCCCCGGTTCGAGGTCTACGACCACCTGTGGGAGAGCTTTACTGCGGCCACCGAGGATGAGGCGTCTGACGCCGAGTACCGGGGGTAGGTAGATCTCGTCCAGGGTGGACTCGAATCGGAGGAAGTCGGGCGGCGGCGGGCCCTCGGCTGGCGAGAACGATTCGGGCGCCCCGCTCGGCCGCGAGTAGAGTCTGCGAAGGTCAGTTGAAGCGCTCGATGATGAGACGCTGAACTGGCCCCGAAGGCTCGGAGCACCGTTCGTAGAATGTGGCTCTGACCAGGGACGGGCTGTGGCGCAGCTTGGTTAGCGCGCTTGACTGGGGGTCAAGAGGTCCCGGGTTCGAATCCCGGCAGCCCGACGGAAGAAGGCCCAGGTCACAGACCTGGGCCTTCGTTCTGCCCCGAGATCCCTCCGTTGGCCTCCAACGCGCCCTGGCGTCAGTCGAGTTGTCGATGGAAACGCCGACGGGTGGTCCGCCCTGAATGTCAAGCACCGACTGAGGCGCTGTCCAGATCGACGCCGACGACAGTTGCCACCCGGACCAGATCGCTGTCGGCAGCCAGCAGCTGCGCTCCGTAGCGCAGGGCAACAG
>Ga0194051_1000155_pt1 | contig 38195 bp, 25 predicted proteins | sample SepL2320m_MetaG_FD_161275 | JGI IMG/M metagenome (GOLD analysis project Ga0194051, IMG submission 161275) | Anoxic zone freshwater microbial communities from boreal shield lake in IISD Experimental Lakes Area, Ontario, Canada - Sep2016-L239-20m | ecosystem: Environmental > Aquatic > Freshwater >... | reverse complement strand
TGGCAATGCCGGCATCAGTCATGGCGCAGTTGTCGAGCGACAGAGTCGAAATGGTTTTCATACGGCCGACGATAGCAAGCATGGCATCATCGACGGCAGGCCCACCTATTTTTAAAGTTTTTAAGGTCTTGTGACCGTTCAGCATCCCGATTCCTACCGACGTGACGCCTCGACAACCTCGCACATCGAGTTCTTTCAAATCAGGAAGAGAAGCCAGTTTTTGTACGCCGACATCGGTGACGTTACATGAGTTGAGCCGTACAGCACGCAGCTGAGGCATCGCAGCAAGAGTCTCGGTCGATCGATCGGTGACCAATGGCGAAACGCGCAGATCGATTGCCTTGAGCGATTTGAGGACTGAAAAACGCTTAATTCCATCATCCCCGATGAGTGTATTACGCATCGCAAGAGAGGTGAGATGAGTGCACTGAGCAATCGTCGCAGCGAGTTCGTCGGTGATACTTGGGCCTTCGAGGGTCAGTGATGTGAGCGTCGGAAAAACAAGAATCTGAAGCATCTGTTGATCATCGACCCAACTACGGTTGCTCGCTGTATCGATCGACACCACGTTGCCTTGTTTGTCTGTTCCGACAACGATCCCAAGTTCGGCCGCTTTTTTGAGAGCCGCCGCGACTGGCACTGATTGCGCAGAAGTCGTCTGCGCAGAGGAACTGTGTGGAACGAAAAGAAAAGTCCCACAGACAACAACCATCGAGAAAAATATCTGTCGCACACAACACATGAGCATGACGTTAGACCCGCGCGATCGGCAGTTGGTATCCTTGACGGCGTTGATAGGGATAGTCCTGCCAAGCGTTTGCCGCGTCGTTGCCAACGAACTTCCAGAGCATTGGATCCCAACGCAGGCTCTTTCCAGCGAGTTCCTCGGAGTGGGCATACGCGATGTTCCCTAAATGGCAGACCGCCACAGTTCGTGCGCCAATTTCAATTGGGCAGTTGGGTTGCTTGCGACTTTTCATGCAGTTCACCCAGTCCTGACGATGGCCAGAGTGACCGCCGGACGGAGACTTATAGAGATGAATTTCACTGTCCGTGATAGGCGTCTGAATAATTCCTTCCGGAGTGCTTGTGAGTTTTCCGCGATTGACAAAAATCTCGCCACTGCTGCCAAAGAATGTCACGCCTCCCTCGCCACCGTGGGTCACTTCGATGCCGTTGGCGTAGAGGTATTTGATGCCGCTGGATTCGCCCGGCTTTGCGGGAATGATTTCGATCGGTCCCGAGCCGTCCATATCCATGCCCCACTGGGCAATATCGAAGTGGTGAGCGCCCCAGTCAGTCATTCCGCCGCCACCGTATTCCGAAAAATTTCGCCATGACGGAAAGTGGTTATGAATGCCCCGCGGACTGAGTACCGAACTGTAAGGACGCATCGGAGCAGCGCCCATCCAACGCTCCCAATCGAGCCCCGGCTCCATCTCCTCGCCAGGAAGATTGCATGGTTTCGGAGGACCTCCAACGCCAACATTGATTCGAGTGACTTTTCCAATGTGTCCGTTGCGAACGAGTTCGCAGGCCAGTCGAAACTCGTTATCGCTGCGCTGCTGGCTGCCGGTCTGAAAAATGATTTTTGACTTTTTGACCGCATCCATGACCTGCTTGGCTTCCATGAGATTATTCGTTAGCGGTTTTTCGCAGTAGATATCTTTGCCTGCAGAGCAGGCGTCAAGAATCACCATGGCGTGCCAGTGATCGGGCGTTGCACAGAGGATGGCATCGAGGCCGTCTCGTTTGAGAAGTTCCCGATAATCGTCGTACATTGCGCAGTCGGTATTTTCATAGGTCTCATCGACTCGTTTTTTTCCCGACTCGCGACGGGTTGTGTCGACATCGCACACTGCCACCACTTTGACTTCGGGCATTTTGACGAGATGCGGCAGATGAGAGTCGTGCATCATCTTTCCAATACCGATCAATCCAACGTTGATTTTGTCATGAGGACCGACTTGACCGTTTCCTCCGAGCACATGACGCGGAACAAACCACGGTGCTCCAATCGTGGCAGCCGAGGCCGCCACAAAATGTCGCCGCGTAACGGAAGAAACAAAACGGGCAGGTGTGCGCATGAATCGCTCCAGAAGGAAAAGGGTGTTTTAAAATGGTCTGTCAAAGTTTCAAGAAGAGATCCTCGATCCATTACGATACGCGATGCAAGGCGTGAAAGAAAAGGCTTTTCGACTCGTGTGGCACCACGTGCAATGATTTACTTTGTTGTTGCAGGAGCAATGGTCTCTTTTTCAGTCGCCTCCAGAGCAAGTTCATCACTCATTTGCAACAGTGATTCGAGCATTGTGACAGATGCAGTAGGTTCTAGCCGATTGGTGCCCAGCCAGGTTTCATATCCACCAAGACGATGATGACGCACCGAAGGCAGATAGCCAAAATAACCGTGCGCGAGTGAAAGAAGCATGGCAGGCTGGAGCTTGCTTGTTCGCTTGAATTCTAAACCGATTTCACAAAAAACCTCGCAGGGCATTGTGCCGATACCGATGTCGCCAATGCGCAGAACCTGCAAAGGCAAACGGATAATAGGGGACGACTTTGCCTGTTCGGCCAGCTGGAGTGTTCGCTCGGCATAGATGCGAGGCAGATCGGTTGAGCCTGCTGATGGAGCAGGAGAGGCAAGAGTCGAAGTCGCCCATTGGATTTGTTCTGGAGTGGGCATGCGAAGTGAAATCGGTTCTTCGCGGTATCGAAAACCGAGTGAAAGATCGCCTGAATAATTCAGCGTCGCCATCGCAGCGAATACGCCACTGGCAACATCGTGTGCTACCAGTTGCATTTGTTCATACGGCTTTTGTCCGGATCGCGGAGTGCGGAAGTTGATGTTGTTAATATCACCACTTGTTCCGTTGGCAAGCATAGGCACCATCGAAGCGTTGCGATCACCCGCGAGTCGCACCAGTTCGTCGCAAAACATTCCAAAGTAGTCGCTCGAAATATGACCGTTTCCAACGCCTCCCACGTAGTGAAGCGAATAGGAGGCAAATACTGAAATCATCCGACCGTCGGGCTGTCTCACTGCCAGAATTGACACTGTCGGATCAGTTGGTCCAGCCGGTTCGATCAAGTCGGCACTTCCGGCGGAGGGATTCATCTTTACCATGTCGATTTCACCAAATGGATTTGGTGGCATCGATCCGGGCTTGAGAAACCAGCGACGGTTGAAAACGTGATCAGGCCGTTGGATTGTAGTAAAGCCAAGTTGAGCCGGTTGCGAGGTGAGAACTGCTTGACGAACCCCTTCGACGATTGCGTCTGCAACAGTCGTCTGATACGCATCGAGTTCTTGCTCGGTTTCAAACCGGTTGCCCAATACGCTCGTGGCAGAATGAGTGTGTGTACAGGAGATCATAACGGCCTCCTTCGCAATCCCGATTTCCTTTTCGATTCGTCGTCGCGCACTATCGCCAAGTGACCGATGCATGCCGAGGAGATCGCAGACAACGATCGCAAGCCGGTTGATTCCATCATCGAGTACAAGGCATCGGACGTGGAGCGGATCGTGCAACTCTGTCGCTCGTACCGGAAGAAAACCACCCACAATATCTCCGCCGATTTCGGGAGTGATTGCAACACGAGCCGCTCCGGCACGGAGCGAACCGGCCGACACAGATGTTCCAGATGCCAGAGCTACGCAGCATAGAATCAGCAGAAAAGAGTCTGTTCGGTATTGCAGCAGCATTGCGTAAATCCTTCTGAAAGAGATGACAGCATTTCGGAGAAAGGCTTGAGAGCAGATAGGCTATTCGCGTGAGACCATCTTTCCAAATCCCTCGCAGAGAATGTTCACGCGTTGAGCATTTCGCGAACCGACGTCACCAACAAGGAACAACGAATGACTCTGATCAATCGCAGGACGTTTCAAACGTCAACGGCTGCTGGCGTTGCAACGATTTCGGCGACGTCGATGGCTGCTTCGGCCGTTCTCGGTGCAAACGACCGGGTGCGTATCGGATTCATAGGACTTGGAAATCGGGGTGATCAAGTTCTCGATGCGTTTCTGGAGCACAAAGACTGTGAGGTTGTCGCCATCTGCGATATTCATCAGCCATACCTCGACTTCGCATCAAAAAAAATTGGTTCCAATCCGGCGCAGTACCGCGATTATAAAAAACTTCTCGATCACGCCAAGCTTGACGCCGTGGTCATTGCCACGCCCGATCATTGGCACGCGTTGCAAATGATTCATGCGTGTCAGGCGGGCAAGGATGTCTACGTTGAAAAACCGCTTTCGCTCTGCGTTGCGGAAGGACGACGAATGGTTGAGGCGGCCCGGCATCATGATCGCGTAGTGCAGGTGGGTATTCAGCGACTCTCATCGAAGCTGCTCGCGGAGGTCGCCGATGTATTGCAAGGAGGGGGAATCGGGAAGGTCACAGTTGCCAGAGCGTTTCATATTCAAAACGAGTGGCCACAGGGAATCGGATCGCCCGTTGATAGCGAACCGCCCGCTGATTTTGATTGGAATGCCTGGCAGGGTCCTGCATCCCTGCGAGCGTTCAACAAGAATCGCACATTTTATCGATTCCGCTGGTTTTACGATTACTCAGGAGGACAGCTCACCAACTTTGGCGTGCATTACATAGCGTCGATTCACCGCGTGCTGGGACTGGAGGCGCCGCTGGCCGTGACAGCGATGGGTGGGAAGTTTGCAAACTTCGATAATCGTGAAGTGCCGGATACCTTGGAAGTGCTTTGGCATTATCCCGGTGACACCCTTGTGACGTTTTCGCAGTTCAATAGTTCCGCTGCACCAGCCGCCATGAAAGGCTGCGAGATTGAATTTCGAGGAACGACTGGAACGCTCTATCTCGATTCAAATGGCTACGAGATTGTTCCCGAAACAATATCGCCCAATGAATTTACCGCCCGATCACCGATCGATCGGGAAAAGGAACGAAACTATCGTACCGGCGCAAAAAAACAGATTGAACCAAAGAAAATTTCGGGAAAGTTTTCTGAAACCGATCATGCCCGGAATTTTCTCGACTGCGTCAAATCGAGACAAACTCCACTGTGTAGCATTGAATTCGGCCATCGAGCAACGACGGCACCCTTGATTGCCAATATCGCACATCGCACCAAATCGTTGCTCGAGTGGGATGCTCGAAACGAACGTTTCACGAACAGCGATCGCGCGAACAAAATGCTCGACTACGAATATCGAAAGGGATTTCGACTCGATGAGACACCGAGTTGAGAATCTCGAACATCGGCATCTTAAGCCATTAGGCCGCTGATTGGACGACCTTCATAGAGTTGAAACGGCCGACCACTTGAGTCGTGCCAAGTGGTCGAGGGAGAAAGACCGAGCGCCTCATAAAGAGTGGCTGCCAGATTTTCAGGTTTTTGCGGGTCTGTCGCCGGCTCTCCTGCAATTTTGTCAGAACTGCCTATGACCGTTCCGCCTCGAACACCGCCACCTGCAAAAAATACGCTCTGCACGGCACCCCAGTGATCTCGTCCTGCTTCGCTTGCACCGGGCAACGTGCTGATTTTTGGAGTCCGTCCAAACTCTCCGGCCATCACGATCAGCGTACGATCAAGAAGCCCCTTTTCCGAAAGATCATCCAAGAGCGCTGAAACTGCGCGGTCCATGGGTGGCAGGAGATACTCACGCAAGTTCGTCCACGCCGATTCGTGAGTGTCCCACGTCTCGTTATTTCCAAGGTTGACCTGTACCAGACTCACGCCAGCTTCAACGAGTCGAGAAGCCATTAATAGTGACCAGCCAAACGAATTTTTTCCGTAACGCTCCTGGAGCTTTTGATCAGCCCTCGAAATATCAAACGCGCCTGCTACCGACTGATCCACAAGCAGCGACGTTGCCATCTGACGATAACGATCAAACGACTGTTGCTCGGCAGATTGCTCGAGGCTCAAACGTTGTCGATCTATCTGATCTCGAAGCGCGAGGCGATCCTGCAGTCGTCCCTGCATCAGCGACTGTGGTACTGAGACGTTCAACGATCGAAACTTCAGATCATCCTGAACTGCTGAACCATTGTGATGATGAAAGAGATATTCCGGATACGCACCGTAATTCACCGAGTTAAACGGAGAAGCATCGAGAAACCAGGGATCTCGGCCTCTGCCCAGAAGACCGGCAAACTGCCCGGGCAATACACGACCGGTTCGATGCACCAGCTTTTCGGGAAGCACGATCGCAGGAGGAAGATTATTGCGTGGCGGCACAAGTGCATTGGCCATTGCAGACATCGAAGGCCAATTGGAATCTTTCGGTAATGCCGGGTCGAATCCAATCGGCAGATCAGATCGTCCACAGAGCATGATGTGATGGCCCGCAGAATGATCGTTGGAGTGGTGGGTGAGTGAACGACAAAGTGCCCATGCATCACTGCGATCCGCGAGCATGGGAAGGTGTTCGCTAATTGAAATTCCCGGGGTGCGAGTGGAAATTGCTTTGAAATCACCACGAACCTCAAGCGGCGCCATCGGCTTGGGATCAAAGCTCTCTTGCTGCGCAAGGCCACCCGACAGAAAAATGTAGATGACGGAAAGGGCTCGTGGAGTCGAAGGCGTATCAGCGCGCAGCGCAGCGAGGTGTTCGATGCCAAGACCGAGTAACCCGAGCGAACCGGCTTGAACCGCTGTACGACGAGAGACTGTCGGACGTGCAGGATGTTGAAAATCAAATGGCATCGCGACATCCTTCAACAAGCAAGCGGCGATAAAAGTATTCAGAAAACAGCGTTCGTTTTGAGCCCCGAGTCTATCTCGCTTCCGTCCAAGGCGCAAGAGTTTATTTTCCCACACGCTCTCAGCAATGGACTCAAAGCGGTCAATGCAATCGGTTTAGACGCGAACTCCCAGCCGGAGCTTTTCTTTGCAAAAGCGGATGCTGCGGGAAATCTGATCGAGTTGATAGTCTTGTTCAGCCTTTGCTCGATCGGAATTTTCAGGAGCTTTGAACGGATCAATCGGTCGCCCACGTTTCGACAGAGCCATAAAAGCCGCGAGATCGGCGGCCCGAGCTTTTGGAAATGCTTTCCAAAAATCAGATTTGAAAAGTGGAAACTCTCGTGGAAATCCGGAAATCGTCTCGATGTGAACAGCCACACCCGGGCACTTGTTTTCAAAAAGATCGAACAATGCAGGCATGTCGACACAGCCTTCACCCATTGCGGTCCACTGCGCCGTGACGCCGGTTGCCGATTCCCACACCATCGTATCTCGCAGACTTGTCGTCAACACGTACGGCGCGAGTAGAGTGAGTGCGTGAAACGGATCTTCCAGCGACCAGCAGGCGTTTCCAGAATCGAAATTGACTCCGACATACTCCGGACCGGCTGCTTCAACGAGCCCCTTCAGTTCCCATGCCTGCATGTCGCCGGCATGATTTTCAACGGCGATTTTTATGTTGGAATCGATTGCACGCGATCGTAGCGACAGAAGCACCTGAATCGTGTCGGCGATCCTTGCCTCGATACCACCATCGGTGAGACGATCGGACTGATTCCCGAGGATCGTGCGAAAATAACGAGAGCCGATCGCTTTACTCATTCGAATGCCCAGAGCCAGATGCTCTTCGGCAGTGCCCCAGTCTTTTTTAAACTGCGTGGACGTGGGACAGATGCTCCAGGAACCGAGTTCGATTGAAATGCCACGGTCGTCTCCGTAGGCGCGAATGTCTGCAAGTGACTTTTCGTCGTGCTTCCCTTCGAGTGGACTAAAGTCAGTGATAAAGAGGGAGTCACACCCCAGCAGTACGGAATGATCGATTAATTGACGCGCATTCCATTTCATGGCACGCACAGCAAAATTATCGAAGCCGAGTTTGATTGATCGTTGCGGCACATTGGCAGCGTGTAACTGGCTCGACGCCACGGCAACTGCTGAAGTCAGAATGCCGGTGCCGGCTGAAACTAAAAAATTACGTCGGTCAGAAGTCTTTGTGTTCATGTCTGAAGCTTCGCAAACCAGCCGACGGATGGCAACTGCCAAAAATGCTGAGAGGATGAGTAAAATGATAGTATGACGCACTCGCAAAATCGCTCAAAAACAGAGAGAGGTCTATCGATACAGATGTTTTTCAAAAACAGGAAGAAAACGCGATGAACAATGTTTTCATATCGACGCGGGGAGGGGGACGGGAATGGATGCGAGAAATAGCGATCGTTTCATGGTTTTTCGCAGTCTCCGCATCTGTTGGAATGTCTGCCGATGTGCCGCAGCGATATCAGCTTTCTGCACGAGCCAGCACGATCGATCCGTTGGCCCGCGAACAGCCAGAAATATTCTTTCTCTTTGAGAAGGACGGAAAGCCGCAGGATGTTGAGTACGCAAGTGTCGACATGCGAGTTCCGTCGAAAGGCAAGCTCGTCATCTGGCTCATGGGGCATAGTCCGTCACTCTTTGAGCGAGTGAACTCCTATGGATTGCACGCGATCAGTGTGCACTATGCCAACGGCTGGTTTGGTCTCTTTGGAAAGGAACCACCGCCAAACGACGAATACGCGCTGGGAAAAATAAGACTCGAAGCAGCAACGGGTGAAGACGTAAGCGAGTTGGTCAACATTCCGAAACCGAATTGTATGATGGAACGATCACGGCAATTTCTGATCTGGCTGGCTCACGAGAATCCAGAAGGAAAATGGGATCAGTTTCTTCGCGAAGGTAGCTCTGAGATAGAGTGGGATCGTGTCGTTATGGCAGGAAGTTCACATGGGTCGACCACCGCCGCCCGATTTGCAAAACATCAGAAGGTTGATCGGGTCGTGATGCTGTGTGGTCCGCGAGATCAGTACGAGCGGTGGCAGGCCATCCCCTCAGCTACAGAGCCCAACCGCTTTTTTGGATTTAGCCACACGCTCGATGGTGGTTGGACCGCAGACCACTATTGTCGAAGCTGGAAACTGCTCGGGTTAGCGGAATATGGTCCGATCGTAAATGCCGATCAGACGCAGAGCCCTTTTGAAAACACTCGCCGCATCGTCACAAGTGCCGATGTGAAAGGAGATGTCAATCGAGCCCATTCATCGGTGGTTCCCGGAGGCGCAGCCGTGAAGGACGTTCAAGGAAAGTTTGTTCACGAAGATGTCTGGCGGTATCTCTTTACTCACCCGGTGGATCGTGTGGGAAGAAAAAGTGACGATCATGACGACTGTCTGATTGATCAACGCAAAGCGATTGTAGAAAAGAAACAATGAGCGAAAAAATTATTGCATCGGTACAGGAACCGGCTCAGGAGAGTCTTTGATTTCGTGCAATGTTTCCTGCTCACTGAGTAATTGAACATGCCGAAGCACTCGCCTGTGAATGGCATGAATTGCAAGATCCGACCACAGCGTCCAGTACCATTGTGGTGCCATGTCAAAGGAGTACCACGTTCGGCCTTCGAGCCTGGTGCGCCCGCTGGCCAATTCGAATAATCGAAATTCCCCACGGTGACTTTTCAGCGATTGTTGTTCAAGATGCGGCGGATGAATGTGACGGTAGGGAGAAAGTTCCGTCATCGGCTCAGGCTGATCTGTAACATCGAAGGCAAGCCGACGCGGTTGGTCCCAAACAGTGATCGGTTCGACGAAATCACCCGTCGAGAACTCACAGTGACGCACGGCGCCAACCCCCAAGCCGTCGATGCGAGCCCTCATGGGACAGGCAATTCCACAGCGAAAAAACCATTCTTCAGGAGCGGGAAGTTCTGGAAACTCCACAATATATTTCCAGACCGTTTCGGGAGGCGCATCAATTTCAACGACGGTGAGTACCACATATTCTGTCAGCGTGCGATGAAACGCTTCAGCACCTGCTGTCACTGGCAGAACGAGCAGTACTCCGAGCGTTTGAGTGAATGTTGTCGTCGTCGAATTGGCAATCGCCTTACCGAGCAGGGCGCCAATGATCCCCAGTGGGATGAGCAACGGTGATGCCATCACCACACAGATAAGCCCTTCGAGGGCGAAGAGTAAAAGCATGCTCTCCGCGGCGAGTATTATGGCGATCGAGATGCCGACGGTGGCAGACCACGAAATCGAAGAGGGACGATTGGAAAGAAATCCGGTCACGCTTCCCATCATCAGCGGAGTTGCAAAAAACAACGACAATCCATAGGACTCGAGGAGAATAATCGTGACAGAAAACATCACCATACCAATCAAGAGTCCTGCTCCCACTGCGCGAAATTGTAAAAAAAAGGAAAACTGAGAATTGCCAGGACGCAGGTTTGGAGTGGTCTGCCATCGTGAAACTGCCGCATCCGGCAACGTGGCAAGCGTCACCATGACGAATAGATTGAAAATCGGAACGAGCACCGCGAATCCCCACCACGGAGAGATTCCCGCGACGGCGGCACGTCGCACGCTCATCGAGAAAGCGACCCAGGCAAAAGGCAGGCTCCAGATGTAAATCGCCCACGGCAACCATTCCGGACCGGTTGATAGCAACTGGGTGCGCAGAGTCAAAAGTGGATTAAGAAAGTCGATGGGAGTGAGAATTGCATCAGCCAGCAAAAAGATGACGAGAGCCTCGACCCCATATTTGAAAAGCATCAATCCAACGCCGCTCAGTGCATAGATTGTGCGTGTGACAGGATGGCTTACCCCGATCAGTGTTTCAAAGAAGAGTAGGAATGATTTGGAGTTCATAAAATCGATGGGGCCGGATCGGTTGATGAAAGGCAGAGATTTACTCCCTGTGAAGTCACTTGCATGGATAGCAAAAAAAGGCTTTCTTTTGACGGGTGTTATTAAGAGTTATCAAGAGACTTCAGCACTTATTAGTAGACATGAAAATCGAAATGCGTGTGCTGCCCAATGAGAAATCGGGAGAAGTCTTTGGTGTTCAGCGAAATAAAGCCCCCGATCTTTTCCGAAGAGCGGTACGTATTTTTACAGGAATGGTCAATGGATCGACCGTTCGTATCTATAATAAGGGAGATGTTTAAAACAGGTACGACTGTCAAGCAGGTATCGGCCAGGCCCGAACCGCTCTCACGTGTCGCATAAAGATCTTCGCGGAAAAATCCCGGGCCAGTCATCTCAAAAACGCTGCGTACGCTATAACTTCAAGTGCGGCGAATTCCCAAGGCTTTCGTCTTCGCCGTACAACGTTGACACACAACACAAGGAAAAGATTGTATGACGCATCAACCGGGGCGATGGATAACGGCGATCGCCTGCATAGTCATGTCGCAGCACGCCTTCGCTCAAAAAGTAGAAGTGGAGGAATTTACGCTCGCCAACGGAATGCAGTTTTTGCTTATTCCTCGAACTGATCAACCTCATGTGGTGAGCGCTGGATGGGTCGCAAAAGTCGGCAGCGTCAACGAGCGACCGGGCATCACCGGAATCAGCCACTTCTTTGAGCACATGATGTTCAAAGGCACCGACACGATCGGCACACGCGATCCGAATCGGGATGCGAAGTATCGCGAGGATCAGAAAGTCATTCGTGACCAGATCAACCAGATCGTGTGGACGACTCAATATGAGCGTTTGAACCGCGGTGAGATCGACGATCCTTGGAACCCAGCGAATGACACGCAGCAACTGCGTTTGCTTCGTGGAAAACTTGAAACGTTGATGCGATCCCAGCAAGGTCGCATCCACTCCGATGCCATTGCAAAGGGAAAGCGAGATTGTGCTTCGATCGATCTGTCCACCGAGGAAGGAAAAGCCAAAGCGGCCGATCTTGAAAAATCAATCGAGCAACTTTCTCAAGAACAGTCCCAGCTGTCCACGATTGTGAAAGACGAATTCGATCAGGTGTATACAAAGGCTGGAGGCAGTGGCATGAATGCCTTCACCAGCCACGATCTGACCTGTTATTTCATCACGATTCCATCAAACAAGCTCGAACTCTGGGCATGGATGGAGAGCGATCGACTCAACGACAGCGTCTTTCGTGAGTTCTACTCGGAACGCGATGTTGTTCACGAAGAGCGGCGATTGCGTACCGACAGCACCCCGACCGGACGTTTTCAAGAACAGTTTGATGCGATGTTTTGGGCATCATGTGGGTATTCGTGGCCAGTGATTGGCTGGCCGAGTGATTTAAACAGCTACACCTTTGATCAGGCGCAAGAATATTGGAATACCTACTACCGACCAGGCAATCTTGTTGGGATCGTCGTTGGCGATTTTGATCCAGCAAAAGCGCGTGGTGCGATTGAACGCTATTTTTCGAGGCTCGATCCGGGCACCAAAAAGCCAGCACCGGTCGTTACGCTTGAGGTCAGTCAGTTGGCCGAACAACGGATGAATGCCGCTGGAGATTTTCCTCCAGCAATTGAAATTCGCTACCACACCGTGCCGGCAGGACATGCCGACAGCTACCCGCTCGACATGCTTTCTGAAATTTTAAACGACCGTACTGGCCGACTTTATCTCGAAATGGTTGAGGGGCGTGGCATTGCCTCAAGTGTTGCTACAGCAAGTGATACTCGCAAATATGCAGGGCTTTTCGCGTTTGAGGCCCAGACTCGGGGTGACTCAACTCCGCAGACACTCGAACAGGCTTGGTACGATGTTCTCGAAAAGCTTCAGAAAGAACCGATTGGCGAACGCGAACTCCGTAAAGTGAAAAACAGAGTTGCGGCCGGAAATTACCGCAGACTTCAGAGCAATATGTCCCTTCTCATTCAGCTTGCTTTTGTCGATACGCTGCTCGACTGGCGGGAAATCAATGACGGCCCCAAAAAGTATGAGGCTGTCACGGCTGAGCAAATTCAGCAGGTGGCTCAGAAGTACTTTGGTTCGACCAATCGAAGCGTTGCAACATATCAACGGGAAACCGCAGAAATAAATCCAACCCCGTAACGCGGAAAACGCAGCGGTCTCCGCATTGATCTCATTGATCTCGTTGGGAACTCCCATGAGTCTTCACAACATCACGCGATAAAACGCCGTCGAGAGAACGCATAATTCCTTGTGGATTGTTGTCCAACAATGCTTCCGGCAGTTGCGCCGATGGAACATCTTGATAACAGACCGGTCGAACAAAACGCGCAAGAGCCGCTCCTCCCACGCTTGTGAATCGAGAATCTGTTGTCGCTGGATATGGTCCGCCGTGCTGCATCGCATGGCACACCTCCACGCCGGTTGGAAATCCGTTGACGATCACTCGACCCGCGCGATGAATAAGCACGTCGAGCAGTCCTCCGGCTTCGACCAAATCGTTCTCCGTGCCATGTACGGAAGCGGTCAATTGGCCTTCAAGCGTTCGGGCAATGTGAGAGAGGTCTTCGTGCGTCGCAACGGAAACAAGAAGACAAAAAGGCCCGAAGACTTCATCGTGGAGATGTTTCGAGGAAAGAAAAGTTTTCATGTCGGTGGCACGCACTTCTACGACCGCTTGATTGGCAGCAGGATTCGTTTGGCTCTGACCGCTGGCCAAAAGCAGGGCCTCCTTCACCGATGCGACACGCTTGAGGGAATCGCAGTAGGACTGATGGATGTCGGAATGCAGCATGGTTGCCGCCGGAGTTTTTACAACGAGATCAGCAAGTATTTCACGAAAGCGAATGAACTCTGGGCTTTCAACGGCAAAGACGATTCCGGGCTTTGTACAGAACTGACCGACTCCAAGAGTCATTGAAGTTTTGAGCCCCTCGGCGATTGCAGTGGCACGCAGTGAAAGTGCACCGCTTAAGAGGAAGACAGGATTGAGACTGCTCATCTCGGCAAATACGGGAATTGGTTCTGGGCGTGAACAGGCTGCGTCGTAAAGGGCTCTGCCTGCGGTTCGCGAGCCGGTAAACCCAACTGCACGTGATCCAGGATGAACTACCATCGCTTGGCCAATGACGTTGCCAGCGCCATGCAGCATTGAGAAAACGCCTTCGTGCATGCCGCATGCCGCCACGGCCCGACGCACAGCGAGGGCCACAAGTTCGGAAGTGCCAGGGTGGCCGCGATGCGCCTTCACAAGCACTGGATTTCCAGTGGCCAAAGCGCTTGCGGTATCTCCTCCGGCAACAGAAAAAGCAAGCGGAAAATTACTCGAACCAAAAACGATGACCGGCCCGAGTGGAACCAGCATTCGACGAAGATCGCAGCGAGGAAGCGGCTGGCGTAGCGGCAATGCGACGTCGATTCGGGCATCGACCCACGAGCCTTCGCGAGCCAAGGCCGCAAACATCTTCAGTTGGGTTACGGTGCGACCACGCTCGCCGGTGAGTCGGGCCAGAGGAAGGCCCGTTTCCAGATGCGCCCGCTGCAAAAGATCGTCGCCGAGCAGTTCAATTTCCGCAGCGATGCGTTCCAAAAAATCAGCCCGGGATGTCCCCGAACTTTTCCCAAAGGATTCAAAGGCCACAAGAGCCAGACGGATTGCAGTATCCACATCGGCCACGCCTGCCATTTCAAATCGGCCGTCAAGCACAGTTCCGTCGAGAGGACTCGTTGCAACGAATGACTCTTCACTCCTGAGAACTTCAGTGCCAATAATATTTTTTCCAGACAGTTTCATAAAAAGTGCACTGCAAGAGTGGTGAGGACAAAAAAGGACCGCGTGTTAAACCAATATGACTTTGTTGCAAAGCGTGCCGAGTTCGCTGACGCTGATTTCAATATCATCTTCAACAGCAAGCGTGAAGGATTCATCTGGTACGATTCCAGTGCCAGTCAGCAGCACTGCGCCATGCGGAAACTTCTGGCTGCGAAAAAGAAACTCGATGAGTTCGGGAAATCCACGTTTGATATTGCCGAGAGAGGTTTCGCCACTAAATACGATTGCGGATCCGCGCCGAATCGTGATCGAAATCATTCTGCTTCGTGCCACTTCTTCCGTAAGCCCCAGTTCGATCCATGGTCCTAAAGAGCAGCTGCGATCGTAGACTTTTGCCTGCGGAAGATAGAGGAGATTCTCCCCTTCAATATCGCGAGAACTCATGTCGTTGCCGATCGTGCAGCCGACGAGAACTCCTCGCGAATTCATCACGAGTGCCAACTCAGGCTCAGGTACATTCCACGTTGCATCGCGACGGATTCCAACCGAGTCGCCAGTTCCTACAACCTTGTCGGGCTGTGATTTGAAGAAGATTTCCGGTCGATTCGCATCGTAAACGCGGTCGTACGCGGTGGCACTGAATTCAGACTCCTCCATACGGGCCGATTTGCTGCGCAGATAGGTAACCCCTGCGGCCCACACTTCCTGGCGTTCGATTGGTGCAAGAATTCGGATTTGTTGGAGTGGAATTTCCTGCAGAGGCTGTCGTAGGGCGTTTGTGATCAGTTCCAAAGGAGCATCGGATTCAAGGATTTCAGTCAGGCTTCCGATTCCGGCGTGCGTGAGATCGGCCAGATGCGTGTGGCTGCGAACAAGCCCAACTCGAACGTTCGAATCACGTGATGCTTCGAGCGGTACGTAACGGCAGAGTTTCATGGTGAAAAATCCAGAGACAACTAGAAACAGCGATCGACCTTGAACTTCTGTCGAACCAGGACCACAGTCGACTGCGATGACGCCCAACCGCTCTACTATAAGGCGGCGGCCGTCTTTCAGAAGAGCTGTCTGAGAAATTCGGGGTAGGGCAATACAGTGACGCGCCAAAGCAGCCAAAGCAACAAAGGAGTCAGTAATCCGATGACCCTTCATTGGATTGTTGTGGAAAGAGAACTATGGAGAATTCTTTTGTGAACGACAATGTTCAGTCGGTATACGATTCATCAGACCCCGATATCTACAAAATCACTTCGAGCGCTCCCGGTGTTCAGGGGAGTCTCCCACTGACTCCCGAGATGCTCGTAGAAAGTCCGAGCGGTGATATCTTTGGCCTCTCGCAAAATGTAGGAATGGGATGGCGTCCAGAAGAATCAGCCCGAGATCAGTTTCTGATTCTTAGCACGCAAGGCGGACTTCGGGCGCCGGACGGAAGCCCGATTGCACTGGGTTACCACACCGGTCACTGGGAGATCGGATTGCTTGTGCAGGCTGCGGCCGAGGAATTTCGATCGCTGGGTGCAATTCCGTTTGCCGGATTTTGTTCAGATCCCTGTGACGGTCGCACGCAGGGCACTACCGGCATGTTTGACAGTCTTCCGTATCGCAACGACGCCGCCATTATTTTTCGAAGATTGGCTCGTTCGCTTCCGTTGCGGAAAGGAGTGCTTGGTATTGCAACGTGCGACAAAGGCCTTCCGGCGATGTTGATGGCTGTTGCAGGGCTCGGTGATATTGCGTCAGTGGTTGTTCCGGGAGGTGTGACACTTCCACCTGCAGTAGGAGAAGATGCAGGAGCCGTACAGACTCTTGGAATGCGATTTTCCAGAGGGCTTGTAACGCTTCAAGAAGCAGCCGATCTTGGGTGTCGAGCGTGTGCATCACCGGGAGGCGGATGTCAGTTTCTTGGAACCGCAGCCACGGCGCAGGTGGTTGGCGAAGCGTTGGGATTATCGCTGCCGCATTCGGCACTTGCGCCGAGCGGCCAGCCAGTCTGGCTCGATATGGCTCGTCGCTCCGCGCGAGCGTTGCACCACATGGCGGCACAATCGATCACCATTGGAACGGTGCTCTCCAAAGAAAGCATCACCAATGCGATCACAGTGCACGCTGCTTTTGGAGGTTCTACCAACCTGTTACTTCATATTCCGGCAATCGCACATGCTGCCGGTTTGCCGGTGCCCACGGTGGACGATTGGATTCGAGTCAATCGCCGTGTGCCGAGATTGGTCAGTGTTCTTCCAAACGGTCCGGAACATCATCCGACGGTGCGAGTATTTCTGGCTGGAGGCGTTCCAGAAGTGATGCTGCATTTGGATCAACTCGGTTTGCTTGACACCAGCGTCATGACGGTCACGGGAAAGACATTAGGTGAAAATCTTGCATGGTGGAAAACGTCTTCGAGGCGCGATCGATTTCGTCACCTGCTCAAAGAACTCGATGGAATAAATCCCGATGATGTAATTTTTTCACCGGAACGTGCAAAGGCCCGCGGACTGAAAGGCACGATGATTTTTCCGCGAGGCAATCTCGCGCCCGAAGGTTCGGTCGTCAAAGCAACGGCTATTGATCCTCAGGTAATCGATGAGGATGGTGTGTACAGAATTGAAGGGCCGGCAAGAGTGTTCACCAGTGAACGCAGTGCAATCGAGGCAATCAAAGCAGGACACATTCAAGCGGAAGATGTACTTGTGCTCACGGGAATCGGTCCAATGGGGACCGGGATGGAAGAGACCTATCAGGTGACAAGTGCGATCAAGCATCTCCCAAGAGGCAACAGAGTGGCGCTCCTGACAGATGCCCGCTTTTCAGGAGTTTCAACGGGTGCATGCATTGGTCATATTGGTCCCGAGGGCCTTGCAGGCGGACCGATTGGAAAACTTCTTGAGGGTGATCTTGTGCGCATCGAAATCGATTTCAATCGCTTAGAAGGTTCTGTGAATTTGGTGGGAGACAGCCAACGACGATTGACGCCAGGCGAGGCTCAAGATTCACTTGACCGAAGAGCATCTCGAACAGATCTTAAGCCTCATCCCAAACTGCCTCACGACACTCGCCTGTGGGCAGCACTTCAGATGGCCAGTGGTGGCACGTGGGCCGGATGTGTTTACGATCCCGATCGTATCCTTGCGATGATTCAGGCAGGGCAGCAAGCGAAAAAAATCATTCCGTTGGTTCCCGGTCCGTGAACGGATTGGATCTTTCAAGCGACGGTCACGCATGACGAAAAGGTTTCACGGTGGATCGTTCTGAAAGGATTGTGTTCAAAATACCGACTGCAGCATGTATTTGATCTCTGATGGGAGTACCGTCAAAAAAGAGAGCGTGCATGTCCGTGCCGAGCGAAGTACTGTTCTAGAGTGAAACGCCTGTTTATTGTTCACGGGATAAATAAAAACAGGTATTCATTCGCTGTCTTCGCCGAGAGATGCGTGGACATACAAAAGCGCACTGAACCAGTGACTCCCAACCTTTCTCAACGTGTATTTCTACTCGGCCGAGCGCCGGGCTGTGACATCGTGCTTCAGGATCGCAGCGTTTCGGGACGACACGCAAGAATTGTGATTGAAGAAGGAGCAATCTGGCTGGAGGATTTGGCGAGTCGTAACGGCACGTTTGTGGGTTCACCGCCTCGCCGCGTTATTCGCGAACGTATCAATCCCGACGAAGTCATTACGCTCGGTGCGGTTCCTATCTTATCGGGGGCCATCAGAAAGTTGTTCGACCAACCGACTCTCCTGCAAAATGACGCGGCAGGAGTCGATCTTTCGGCAATGGGTTCAATCACAATCGGTCGGCACGCAGAAACGGGTGCTTTGGCCGATGTCGCAATCGATCAACCCACCATCTCAGTCCGGCATGCGCAAGTATCCCTCGACAAGGGTCGAGTCTATGTTCGCGATCTTGGGAGCATGACCGGAACGTTCGTCGATGGACGACGCGTCAATGGTCCAACAGAGATTCTCCCTGGATCGGTGTTGCAAATTGCTGATCATCAGTTTGTTCTCTCTCAGAACTCGCGAATTCTTTCCTCATTTGACACTCGTGGCGATGAATCGATTGAAACCATCGATGTGGGCGTCAGCGTCTCTGGTCGCACGCTGCTTGAAGGTGTGTCGATGGTTGTGCAGCCCCGAGAACTCGTTGCAATCATGGGGCCGAGCGGTGCGGGTAAGAGCACGCTCCTTTCTGTGATCAACGGAAACGTTGTGCCATCCAAGGGCGCTGTCACCATTGGTGGGCTCGACTTGCATGAGCACTACGAACTTTTTAGAGGGCGAATCGGTTACGTGCCGCAGGATGACATTTTGCACGCCGATCTCACTGTGTGGCAGGCGCTCTGGTACGCCGCACGACTTCGATTGCCGAGCGATTCAAGTGACGAAGAAATTCGTCGACGCATTACCCGCGTGATCGAACAACTGGGACTCGATGGAACTGAAAACACTCGAATCGGCGATCAGCGCAAACGCGGCGTCAGTGGTGGTCAGCGAAAACGGGTGAACCTTGCTATGGAGTTACTGACCGATCCACCAATTTTGGTTCTCGATGAACCAACCAGTGGGCTTTCAAGCACTGACGCGCTTGCGGTCGTCCAACTTTTGCGAGAACTCGCAAATTCCGGCAAGACAATTCTCATGACGATTCACCAGCCAAGCCTTGAGGCCTACGTTTGCTTTGATACCGTGGCGGTGATCGCCAGAGATAAGTCGACCAAGCAGGTAGGTCGACTGGCTTGGTATGGTCGGGCCTGGCCTGAAGCCATCGACTTCTTTGATCCTCGAGATTCCGAATCTCAGCCACCGGTCAATGTAGATGGTTTGCTCCGTGGACTCGGACGCAAGCCGATTGCTGAATGGGTTCGTCGCTGGGAGGCATCGACGGCAAAAAGTATCTGGGTCGATCGACGAATCAATGGCACAAAGTCAGCAGGTGTTTTGCGCAAGAGTCTCGTACCGCGTGCGACTGCCAGAGGTCTGCAATGGTTTACGCTCGTTCAGCGCACGTTCGCTGTCAAAATCTCCGATCGTTGGAACACCATCGTGCTTTTTGCGCAGGCACCGTTGATTGCATTGCTGATTGCGGCAGTGTTTTCCAAAGTTCTTCGAAGTGAATCGACGCTTGAACTATGGATCAAACAGGGAACGAATGTAGCCAGCACAATGTTTGTTATGGCACTCACTGCAATCTGGTTTGGTTGTTCAAGCATGGCCAGAGAAATCGTGGGAGAGTGGCCCATCTACAGTCGCGAACGGATGGTGGGGCTTTCAATGCTGTCGTATCTTGCAAGCAAGGCAACGGTGCTTTTAGGAATTGCGGCAGTGCAGTGCGGGCTGTTGCTCGGGATCGTTGGGTGGTTGTGCAATCTCGAGGGGCCGTGGGTATGGCTTTACGGAGTGCTTTTTTGCTCAGCGATCGCTGGTGGAGCAATCGGATTACTGCTGAGCGCTCTGGCTCGCACCACCGAAACGGCGGCCGGTATTGTGCCGGTGCTGCTCTTACCGATGGTCGTGCTAGGAGGAAGCCTTGTGCCACTTTCGGACCTTCCAAAACTTACCGTGCCGTTGGCTTCGGTGATGCCAACGCGGTGGGCCTTTGAGGGATTGATGATTTCTGAAGCACTTGCAAGACCAAGAATTCGAGAAATTGAATCTGAAGCGGTCCATCAAAGAAGCCATTGGGATACAAGTGATACCGACACGGAGTCCTCTGGAAGTTCGGTCGAGTCGCCTTTCGTTCAGGAAACTGAAGCCAGAACGCAACCCCGATCACCCCAAGGAATCTCGCGAATATCCGTTGCAACGGCCTCGTTCGTGAATCCGATTGCCGTAGGTACCAATGCAAAGGCATCGACTCCTGAAGTTCGCGACGACATTTCAGAAAGAACACCTGTTTCTGCAACGTTTGTTTCAGGCAATCGTCGGTTTCTACTGCCCGCTCGCCGTGAGTTGGTCGAAAAACTGAGTGAAGCCGCTCAGGAAGCCGAACACAAAATTCACTCCTTTGAAGAACAGACAGCCAAACGAAGCCTGGAGATTGAAAAGCGAATTGCACAGGCGCAGAACGAGACTCTTGATCGCATAAAGAAAGAAAGCGCGACGGCTCAGGCAGAACTTCTCGACAAGGTTCAAAAGCAAATCAAGGAAGCCAATGACGCAATCGAATTAAAATTGAATGAGATGCAGAAAACAATGAAGGAAGAACAATCGCGAATCGACGAAATGCTTCAAAACATTGGAGCGTACACACAACGCGTCCTTGTTGCACCCGTTGAGGAGTTTGAATGCGGTGACATAGACATGGCGGAACGATTCTTTTCGCGAGAGGCGTGGCGATCAGTTCCATCGCTGCCGATGTTCGTTCTCTGTGGGATGTTTGTCGTGGGTATTGTTACGACAGGAGCCGTTCTTCGGTTCCGAGATATCATCCGGTAAAGTAACTTTTCAAACTGCCGATTCTTCGTATCGTTGCAGTTGCCTGTAGAATGTGTGACCCAGGAAATCATCTCGAATGAACATCATTTCGCGCATAAAATAAGCCAATGCCATCAGACGAAGATCACATACTGCAACGTTTCATCGAGGAGTGGGAACGCAGCGTGCGAGAGGGAAAACCCTTGAGTCCTCGCGAGATATGCACCCAACACCACGAATATCTGTTGCTTTTAGAAAAGCATGTTGCTCATCGCAGTGACTTAGAATCTCAGAAACAAACTCCGATAGAATCGCCGGCCTATTGGAGCGAGGAGCAGCATAACGATAGGGCGTTTCCGTCCATGCTGACAGCGAACTCCACGATTGTAATCAATCGAAAACTTGGCAGTGGAGGCCTCGGTGAAGTGTACGTCGCCAGCGATCGCAGTACGGGTCGTGATATGGCGGTAAAACTGCTCAACAGTAAGGCGGCCGCAGAAAAATCCTGCCGGGACGATTTTGAGTTTGAGGCGAGAATCACATGCCAACTCGAACACCCCAATATTGTACCGGTCTATGTCGTGGGTCGAACTCCGGATGGAAAACCTTTTTACGCAATGCGGCTCATCTCGGGCCGCACGTTTTTGGTGGCGATCTCAGAACTGCATGACGTTTTGATGCGTCAGGATTCCATTCGCCGAGAGTCTCTGCAACGCACGCTTCTGGGGCAGTTTGTGCTTGCCTGCCAGGCGATTGCTTACGCGCATGATCGTGGCGTTGTGCATCGCGACATAAAGCCTGCCAACATCATGCTTGGACGCTTTGGTGAAGTGGTTGTGCTTGATTGGGGTCTGGCGGCACGAATCGACCGTGGAGACCGTGCAAAGTCGAGCGGCGAGCAGAGCGTCGTTCTGCCGACGATAGACATTTCCGAACCCGTGGCTCCCGTGAGACGAATCTCCGGCACACCGGCCTACATGAGCCCGGAACAACACGACGGTGCAACGCGAATCGGATCTACAAGCGACGTCTACGGTCTTGGAGCAACTCTCTACCATGTACTCACAGGTCAACCACCGTATGAGGGTGACTACGCATCGATTCAATCCAACGTGAGCTTAGGAAAATTAATGGCACCCTCGCGAGTGCGAAAGGGAGTCCCCCGAGCGCTCGAAGCGATTTGTTTGAAAGCGATGTCGCTCGATCCTGCGGATCGTTATGAAACAGCCCTCGATCTTTCTCGCGAGATTGAAAACTATCTGGCCGACGAACCCGTGGAGGCATATCACGAGCCGTTGATTCGAAAAACATGGCGATGGGCCAGAAGGCACCGCACCTTGACGCAAATGGCGATCGGTATGCTCGCTCTTCTGATGCTTCTTGCCGGTTCAGGAACCCTTCTTTTGCGAAGAGTTGCCAACGAGGAATTTCTTGCTCGCAAAACTGCTGTGTCACTCGCGGCACAGTTGGCGGCAAACGGAGTCGGTCTCAAAGTCGATTATCGATGGCGGATTCTTGAGTTCGAAGCCGCCAGTTTCGACATGGTCAATGCAATGATTGCAGTCGATAAACAAGTTGTCACAGCAGCGAGCGACGAACAGCCAAGCAATCGTTCAAGTGCTTTAGGATCGCTGCACAATCGCGAAACATGGTTGACTGTCCAGTCACTCCTTGATCAATCCGTAACGGTCAATCGTGACGCGGTGGCTGCTGAGAGCTGGTTTGTGTGTGATGTGCACGGTGTGCAGATAGCGAGAGTGCCGATAGCCGACACAATAGGAGAGTCGTTTGCACACCGCGACTATTTTCATGGGAACGATCATGACCTTGAGATCGGTCAGTCGACGAATCCACTGACCGAGGTGCACCGCTCAAGCGTGTATAAAAGTTCGGCCACCGGAAAACTCAAAGTTGCTTTCTCAGGTCCAATCTGGACTGGAAAACCGGGAACACCTGGAAGAAAATGTGTGGGTGTCATTGGCATGGCATTCGATGTGGGGACCCTGTTTCGACAGTCCGAGTCAATGAGCACCGAAAACAAGGGCGGGTCTTACGTGGTGACTGTCGTCGATCTTCGTGAAGACGAACTCGATGGATCTGATCGCGCTGGACTCGTGCTTGAAAATCCAGAAATTCATCGGGAACTTCTTCAGAAAGGTTCAGAAAATCAGCCCCATCGAATTTCACCGAAATTAGTTGCACAGATTCGCGAAGGGACGACTTCGTTTGGGAATAGGGGCACATTTCCAAATGTCAACCAGATCATTGAGAATTTACCCGTTCCCAGAATGTTCTTGGGCGGGCCCAACTCAAACAAGATCTCGGCAATCGAACCGATCATGATTTCAGGACGTCCGGCACATCTGAGTGATATTGGCTGGGCCGTTATGGTTTCGGAGCGATAGGAACCAAAGTCGGTCGATGTCAAACAAAAGCATTCGACGGCCTATGTCCCAATGCGGTACGATCCGACACTGAGGCGATCCCGCATTTTTTATGTTGTGAGACGCAAATCGTTGAAAGTGTTTCGTAAAAGTTCAATCTTTTTTGTAACTGAGGTCTTCTGTGCTGGAACATCAATCTCGCTCTTTTGTTTGGTTTGCTCTTGTGGCTGGAGTGCTTCTGTTGGCGGTTGCCTTTCTCGGACGGAGTGAAACTCCGAAAGTAAAAAGTGAGAGTGCTCCAACAGAACCGTTTGTTCAGCATCCCGTTACGATCCCTGTCGCACCGATCAGCGTTCTACCGGAAAGCTCTCCGGCGGTCGCAGAAACGAATTCCATTGCGAGCATCCAGGCCATCCCACAGCGTCCCGAAGAGTTAACGTTTGATCCATTGTCCTTCGAGCCCCCGGATGCCGCCGAATACAGGAAAACGCTTCCCGACGGAACTGCCGTCTATCTGGCACCGTCGCACGAGTTTCCACTGATTGCAGTTTCGTTGTCCTTAAAGGGTGGTGCTTCGCTCGATCCAGTCACTCTGCCGGGACTTGCTGCAATGACCTCCCGCTTGGTGAGAGAAGGGGGAACCATGACTGTTCCGTCCATAAAGGTGGATGAACAATTTGATTTCATGGCGACAGAAGTTTCAGTCAGTTCTGGAGACATCTCGACAACCGCCACAATGAATTCTCTGGCGAGTAACTTTGATGAGAGTCTCACGCTCTTCGTCGACATGCTGCGTAATCCGGCTTTTGAAACACCTCGCATTCAGACGGCTCAGGCTCGAATCCTCGAAGGTCTCAAACAACGCAACGATGATGCATCTTCGATTCTTTCTCGCGAGTGGAAACGACTGCTCTTTGGTCCGGATCACTTTGAATCGAGCGAGCCGACTGACAAGACAGTTCAAGCGATAGGGCCTGACCAGCTTCGACAGATGCATGCGAGAATATTTCATCCCGGAAATATGATTGTGTCAGTCTCAGGCGATTTTGAGATTGATCAGATGATGGAAAAGCTCTCCAAGGCTCTCGAAGGATGGGAGCGAGGGGAAGTTGCGCCCGATCCGATTGCTCCGACGGCAGTGCTTGAACCAGGGCTCTACCATATTCCAAAATCGATTCCACAAGGAAAAGTAGCTCTTGGATCGAGATCGATTGTGCGTGATGATCCGGATGCCATTGCGATGCTATTACTCAACGACATTCTTGGAGGTGGAGGTTTTACCAGTCGGATCATGCAGCAGGTGCGAAGCAACGAAGGCCTCGCCTATTCCGCCAGAAGTTCACTGGCTCCGAGAGTGAGTTATCCCGGTGAATTTCGCGCGGGATTTGAGAGTAAAAATCCAACCGTGGCGCTGGCAACAAAAATTGTGTTGGATCAGATTCGACGGGTTCGCGAGGAGCCAGTCACTGCGGAGGAGCTCGAGACTGCAAAACAAAGTCTGATTGAAACATTTCCGCGTTCGTTTGAGAGCAAGCCACAAATGCTGCGAGTGTTTGTCAATGATGAATGGACTCATCGACCCAAAGACTACTGGAAGACATTCCGTCAAAGAGTTTCAGCAGTGACTGTGGAAGACCTCCAGCGGGTCGCCAAAAAACATTTGGATCCAGAAAAAATGGCAATTTTGGTCGTTGGCGACTGGGACGCAATCGCACCCGGTGACCTCGACAAGCGGGCCTCGATGAACGATTTTTTTAACGGTGCAGTCAAACATATTCCACTCAGAGACCCTCTTTCGCTCGAACCGTAATCAAAGGTGTTGTCACAATGAACCGCTGTTGGAGTATTGCGAGTCTCGTGATTGGGATGGCACTGTTCTTGACACTGGAGGAAGTGTCTGCCAGTTGGCGTCACTCACCCGAAGACTCAGACTCGATCGGCAATTCTGCGTTGCAGTCAAGCGTGAACGAAGAGAGTGAGCCGAGAATATCCGTAGGCGCCGGTCGCTCCTCTTCGGGAAATTCTTTCAAACCAAGACATGTTCACCGAAAAAGTATTGGCAGCCATTGGCGAAGCGTTGAGGAGATGCATCGGGAGAATGCCCGCGTGAGTCGAGGAAAACGATTCAGCACTTGGTCGAACCAATACAAGGACTAGTGCCCGCATTCAGTTCGCTCTTCTTTCACCTTGGCGGAGCGGATGGTATCTCTATCGGTGTGCACCGTTCTCGTGTGAGTGTCACAAATTGCTCATCGATGATTTTGAAGGCGAAGGAGAGACTATGAACTCTGTATCTATTCCATCAACGTCCGGCAAGGGTGTTGACGTGCTGGTGGTCGAGGACAGTCGGATTCAAGCAAAAATTCTGGAGCGACGACTCATTACCGCTGGGCATACCGTTCGTGTTGCTGAACATGGAGTCAGGGGCCTTGAGATGGTGCGGGAGCGAATACCAGCAATCATTGTTTCGGACATCGAAATGCCCGAGATGAATGGATATGAACTTTGTAAGGCACTCAAGCAAGAAGAACAGTACAAAGACATCCCGATCATTCTGCTGTCTACGCTTTCCGATCCGCTCGACATTATTAAGGGGCTCGATTCTGGTGCCGATAACTATGTCACAAAACCGTATGACCCAGAATACTTACTTGCTCGCATGAGTTCTCTCCTAGAGACGCCTTTGGAGCAGGCGAACGCATCGGCCGATCTGGAAGTGACGATCGTCGGCCAGAAATTTCGAGTGAAAGCCGGACGACAGCAGGTGCTCAATTTGCTCGTATCTACATTTGAAAATGCGGTGTCAAAAAATCAGGAACTGATCATCGTGAATCAGGACTTGTCGCTGGCAAAGGACCAGCTCGAGCATTCCAACCGTGAACTCAACGACCTCAACCAGAAAATCGCAAGCGTCAACTCGCGAATGGTTCGAGATCTCGAAGCAGCGGCCAAAGTGCAGCAGTCACTGCTTCCGAGTTCCAAGGTGGAGTTTCCACGATGCGATATCGCGTGGCGATATGCACCGTGCCAAGAGTTAGCAGGCGATTTTCTCAATGTCATTCAATTCGACGATGAACACGTTGGTATGTACGTCGTTGACGTCAGCGGACACGGCGTACCTTCCTCACTCCTTGCGGTTACGGTTGGAAGGTTTCTGTCGGCACAGGTTTCCGATTCATCAATTCTCGTCCAAAAAGCCCTTGATGGATCGATGGTTGTAAATTCACCCGCTCTGGTCGGGGCACATCTTAACCGTCTTTTTCCGATGGATGAGAATACCGGACTTTATTTCACAATCATCTACGGTGTGCTTCACACTCCCACGGGACTCTTCAAGTTTATTACAGGAGGTCATCCGGCACTGGTGCATGTTTCAAACGAAGGAGAGGCAAAGTACGTTGAAGCGGATGGGTTTCCAATCGGATGGGTGGAGGACGCCGAATTTATGGAGTGTCAGATTCAGCTTCAACCAGGGGAACGAATTGTGATGTATTCCGATGGTGTCAACGAGGCGATGAACGAACAAGTCGAACAGCTCGGGAATGAGCGTTTGAGCGACATGGTACACCAAGGCCGATCTCACCCGATTGAGGAAAGCGTTCAGATGTTGATGTCGATGGTCGAAAAATGGTGCGATCCAAAAGGGCCTCTCGACGACGTTTCGATCCTTGGAATCGAGTGGAAAGGAGAGTGAACAAGAATCCATGGAAGAGGTTGAGGTAAGAGGTCTCGAATGAACGGTGTGCTCGGCCTGTCGCACACACAATCATTAAAGTTTGGGTCGATAGTAACTACATCCAACTCCTGCTATACGTTGATACGTGTCATCAATTCCAAGCATGGTTTCGGCTCCTCCGAGAAAAAGTGCACCGTCTGGCTTTACCACCCGGCGCATTTTCTGAATGATTGACGCTCGCGTGGGGAGGTCAAAATAAAGCAAAACATTTCGTAGAAAAACAATATCAACCAAAGGCATCATCGGCCACGCCTCGTGAAGGTTCATCCGTCGAAACTCGACGAGTTTTCGGCACTCCTGCGAAACACTCCACTGTCCTTGAAGCGGAGTAAAATACTTTTTTAATAGATTCGGGGAAAGTCCTCGCAGTACTTCGAGTTCACTGTACGTCCCTGCTCTGCAGCGATCGAGAACAACATCAGAGATGTCTGTCGCGATGATTCTAATTCGCCACGTCGAAAGCAGATCGCGAAAATATTCATTGAATAAAATCGCGATACTGTAGGGTTCTTGTCCGGAGGAACAGGCTGCCGACCAAAAACAAAGTTGCTTGGTAGCCGCTCGCTGTTTCACAAGTTCAGGAATAATTTTTTGAAGTGTTGCAAAAGGAGAACGATCGCGAAAAAAGGAGGTCTCATGCGTCATCATTGCATTGAGAACATCGCGTTGGAGCGTCTGATCGCTGCCGGCCCGAAGACGGTCAACGAGTGAATCGAGGCTGGGTATTTTCCGCTGCCGAACGATAGGCATGAGTCTTGCCACAACGAGATAGACCTTGGTGTCGTCAATGACGACTCCCGTCTTTTGTTTCAAGAGACTTCGTACAAAGGAAAACTGAGGGGGGCTGATCATAAACTGTTCCCGAGATCAAGGTCTACAATCCGCGACGCTTGAGCCTCAGGCTGATCTCCATCCCCATTTGTGAAAGTGGCAGCACTGCGTCGGCAAGTCCGGCTCGTGCGACATGGCCTGGCATTCCCCAGACAACGCTTGAAATCTCATCCTGCGCAAGAATTTCACCGCCAGCTTTTGAGATCGACTCGCAACCGACGAGCCCGTCTTTTCCCATGCCGGTAAGAATGACACCGAGGACTTTTGGGCCCCATGCAACTGCCGCTGAACGAAACAGAACATCGACGGAAGGCTTACAGGAATTTTCCAGAGGTCCGTGAGTCAGTGCAATTCGAAATCCAGAGAGATCTCGAATCACTTCCATATGAACACCACCGGGTGCTAGGAGCACATCACCTGAGGCGAGCAGTTGACCGTGCTGCGCTTCGCGCACTGGCATGCCGCATATTTTACTGAGTCGTTCGGCCAAATGTGCTGTAAAGAGCGGGGGCATATGTTGCACAATGAGCACCGGCACACCTGACGAAAAAACGAAAGCGGGAAGGAGATCAGCAAGCGCACTCGGTCCCCCGGTCGATACGCCAACGACGACACCCGCAATCGCCTCTTTGTGGGCGGTGCGAGTGGCCTGACGCGGTGCGACAGCAATTGCAGCCAACGACTCCGCGACGGTTCGGGGAGCAAGTGCTTTAATTTTTGGAATTAACTCAGAACGAATTTTGTCGGCAACCTCCGTCGATGAATTTCCCTTTGGTTTGGCAACATAGTCATTGGCCCCTGCCACAAGGGCGTCGAGTGTTGCTTTTGCACCGCGTTCGGTAAGGCTCGAAAACATGATGACAGGAAGTTTCGGATGGCTTTTCCGAAGGAGTCGCAGTGTCGTGAGTCCATCCATCACAGGCATTTCTACGTCCAAGAGCACGACATCAGGCGGATTCTGACGAACCATGTCGAGGCCTTTTTGACCGTCAACGGCCATTCCAACAACCCGAAGCTCCAAATCCAAAGAGAGAACGCTCGACAGAACAGAACGGATTGCAGCCGAATCGTCGATCAGCATCACTTTAATCTGGCCGCGTGGAAAGGCACCTGAGGATGCAACATCCTGTGTGGTGCACACACCCAAATCGACCAGTTTTCGAATGAGCGCGGCGGCTGTAAAGGGTTTGGAAAGATAGTCATTTGCGCCGATATTTATTGCGGTTTCAACTTTGGATCGATCCTGCTCCGATGAAATCATCAGCAGGGTAAGATTGCGATGAAGTGGACTGCTCCGCAGTCTTCGGATCAATTCAATGCCGTCCATCTGCGGCATGTGCCAATTGATTGTCACAAGATTGGGTTTTGAAATTCGGCCGAGCACTTCGAGAGCTTCATCGCCATTGGTGGCCTCGAAGCATTCGAACTTTAGCCCCGTCAGCACTCTCGTGATGATGCTGCGGATTGGCTTTGAATCATCGACAATGAGTGCCTTCACAGGAATCTCCGCCGCGCTGCGTCATGCCACACTGAAGACAATCACCGCACGACGTGAAACATGGTTATCCGATCAGGCACGGTACTCCTCGACAAGCCGTTGCAGGTTCTGAGCCATCCTAGAAAGTTCTTGCGAGGAGACCTGCGTGTTTGAAGCACCTTCAGCGGTGCTTTGTGCGGCTTGCGCAACTTGAACAATGTTCTGTGCGATCTCGGTTGAACCGGCAGTTGCTTCGGAAATGTTGCGGCTAATTTCACTGGTGGTAACCGATTGTTCCTCGACGGCGGTCGCAATCTTGGTTTGGAGAGCATCAATCTTTTCAATCACTGCGCTAATTTCTGAAATGGCTTTTACGGCAGCTTGGGTATCGCTTTGCATCGCTTCGATCTTTGAACCGATATCCTCGGTGGCCTTGGCAGTTTCGCGGGCTAATTCTTTGACTTCGTTGGCAACCACCGCAAATCCTTTTCCCGATTCACCGGCTCGAGCCGCTTCAATGGTGGCGTTTAGGGCAAGCAGATTCGTCTGCTCGGCAATCGTTGTGATGACTTTCACGACTTGTCCGATCTGAGCGCTGCTTTTGCCCAGAGCATCCATGGTGCGAGAGGTGATGCTGGCCATCTCGACTGATTGCCTTGCAACACTTGCTGCATCCTGAGAGCTTCGAGCAATTTCGTGGATACTGGCAACGAGGTTATCGACAGAATCAGATACGGTTTTTGTATTTCCGCTGACCTGCTCTGCGGCTGCCGAAACAAGATTCGCCTGCGCAGTCGTTTCCTCAGCAGCAGCACTCATTTGCTGACTGACACTCGTAAGCTCCTCGGAAGCACCAGCTAAAGCATGCGTGTTGTCAACAATACCCTCAACAAGGGCTGCTTGGCGACGAGCCGCGCGTGTGAAACTTTGTGCAATACTCGCCGAAACAAGCAGCACAGCAATGGCTGTGACTGCGAAAATAATCATCGCAAAGTTTCCGAGTCGATGAATCGGTGAGAACACTTCTGCGGCATCAATTTTCGATACGATCGCCCAGACAATACCTTTGCGACCGGCTCCTTCATCACGATGAATGGTTATCGGAGCCCACGACGAGAGAACAGAAATGTTTCGGTAGTCGATTGTTTGACCCGTGCCGCTTTTTCCTTCATCGAGTGCATTGCGAATAGCAAAAGAATCATTTTTTACGCTGGGATTAATAATTGTAGTGGTAACCTCAAGCGTCTTGAGAAATCTGGAATCGCTTCGAAATAGGCGGTCGGAACCAACAGCATAGGTTTCTCCTGTCTGGCCCATCCCAGTTGTTTCTCCAATGACCGCGTTCATTTTGTCTACGGGAATCTGAAACGCGACCACACCGGTCAGCGTCCGTCCATCGTAGATTGGTGCCGCAATAAATCCCGCGGGAGAAAGAAAGCTTGGTAAATAATGTTCAAAATCAGCAAAGGCCACTGAATCTCGCCGACCACCGCTGATTGCTTCTTGGAACGATCTGCCAAGATTCGTACTCGAAAATGAGCCGGTACGGAGTGACGTTGCATAGTCGATTTCCTTGAAAACGGAGTAGACAATGTTTCCAGTTTCAGCGTCGATGAGAAACAGGTCGTAAATGCCGTATTGTTTCAACATGCTGCGTAGGATCGGGTGGTAGATCGCGTGAGTTTTGGAATAGGCGGAATCGTCCGGAGCGGTATCGAGCTGACCTTTCATGCCAAGAGGATTTTCATTTTGACGAATATAGAGGTACTGGAGCATTGCCCCATTATCACTGAGCGAATCGACGAGCGGTCGCGTGGAAGGATCGGTCGTGTTGCGTTTTCGATATTCGGTTGAGAATTCGCCAGAGTAGTAGGTTTCAAGATCTCGACGAACAGAGGTCATGTTCTTCGCGTCAGGGGAATTTTCAGGAATTATGGAATTAAAACCCGTGCGGAAATTTGTGAGAGCTTCAAGAAACATGCGATCTTCAGCAGCAACTCGCAACTGATCTTCGAGATTCGAGAAATATCGCTCCACCCCCTTGGCGGTGATTGTGCGGACAACTTCAATCTGGTTTTCAACTTGATATTGCAAAGCGTCTGATGCTGAGCGGTAAGTGGCAATGGCCATGAATGCCAACGGCAATAGAGATACCGCTAAAAGAGCGAGCAAAAGTCGATTGGTAAGAAATCCTAAAACGCTTTTTAGCGCGCTTGATTGCTTGTGTGAGGCCTTGTCCGAATCCCGGTTCTTTTCTGAATGATCAACCATAACGATCTCTTTCTTTCTTAAACGGAACCCTTATGAACAAAGGTCTGTCAGGAGTTTTCATAGATGTCACTACGTGAACACCGTAGCGTGCTTCAATCTGAGTAAAAATCAAATGCACTTCAGACGATTCCTCCCCGCGGGCGATGAATCACGAGTGATTGAAGAATTCGCTGCGGTTCCAGCATGTGCACAAGCTTACTTTCGTCTGCATAAATGCCAACTACGGCGTCAAGATGAGGCTCAGGCGATTCCGCCGTTGGGTGTTCGATTCGATCATCATCGATATCAACAACATCGAGCAGTTCATCGACAAGCAGGCTGCACCACTCTCCCTGCATGGAGAGAACAACATTTGTTCGAGACCTATTTGGATCTGCTTCGGGAAACTGAAACCGTCGCCGGAGATCAATCACCGGAACGATTCGGCCTCGCAGATTGAGCAGACCAAGAATCGAATGTGACGCAAGCGGAACTCGAGTCAGCGTACCGGCGCGCAGCACCTCAGCGACGTCGGCTGCTTCGATTGCAAAGTGACAGTCGTTGACGAGAAAAGTGCAGTATTGTCGGGAACTCATCAGAATAACTTTCAGTTTCGTGTCGCGGAGTGGTCTGTCACGCGTTGACGAGTGCCTGGTGAGCTTGTGAAACGGCGCGAATATCAAGGACTTCCGTGGCGTGGCCTCCGAGCGAGAGAGTGCCGAGCACCCCTGGCGAAGCAATCGAGGTCTGAAGCAATGACTCAGCCTCGACGACATCAATGATTCGTTTCACGCTCAAGCCCCCTCCGCCGACAGCATTTGAAAGGATGACGGCAGTGACATACGAGGATTCAAGAGGTCGCAACTGTCCACAGAGAAAATCATCGAGATCAGTCAGGGGCGTAAAAAATCCGAGCCTCTCTACTACGGTTCTGCCAGCAACAAGTTGAAGTTCGCAGGAGTCGTAATCCTCAAGCCGTTCCACGTGCTCCAGCAGAACCGCGACTCTTCGTCCAGCATCAGTCTCGCAGACGAGATACCTTGCAGCATCCTGAGAACGGATGCGTGAAGCCATTTCAATGCGGCGAGGGGCCAAGTCTTCATTTTTTCTGACGCGTGCCGGAACATCAGCTGAAAGTGCAATACCACGCAGGTCAAGAATGAGAACCACTCCTCCATCACCCATGACGGTTGCACCAGCATAGAGCCCCAGCGGCGCAAGAAGACTTCCAATCGGTTTGACAACGATGATCCAGAGGCTCGCCGTTTCGACTGCAGCACCAACGTGCTCCTCGTCGGCTGTTACGCCGTCGACCACGAGTCCAAATTCGTAATCGTCTACGTGTACAACGACAACCATCCCGCTCTTTGATCGCGGTGTATTGGGTTTCCGAAGTCCCAACCAAGAATCAATAAAAATCACCGGCAAAAGACGATCGCGAATCCGCACCACAGGAGCACCGTCGAGACCTTCGATTGAAGGGCCGGTACGATCGCTGCGCATCGCTACAAGTTCCTTGACATACGCCTGCGGAATTGCAAACCGCTCCGAACCAGATGTGATAATCAAAGCGGGAATAATTGCGAGCGTGAGAGGAATACGCACTCGAATAGTGGTGCCAGCGCCCGGACGACTGACCAGGTCGACCGTACCACCGATTGACTCAATGTTGGTTTTTACGACATCCATGCCGACGCCGCGTCCCGAGACGTCAGTGACCTTTGCAGCAGTTGAAAAACCGGGCTCAAAAATAAATTGCATCACACGATCGTCTGACATTGCAGCAACAGCCTCGAGGGAGACAAGCCCTTTCGAGACGGCTTTTTGACGCACTGCGTCAACTGCAATACCGTGACCGTCATCCTCTACCTCAACGGTCACCTGACCGCTTTCATGGAAGGCTCTCAAAAAGAGTCTACCGGTAGAAGGTTTTCCTCGACTGATTCGCACATCCGGAGGTTCGATTCCGTGGTCGACGGCATTGCGAATAAGGTGCGTGAGGGGATCACGGATATTTTCCACCAACGAACGGTCGAGTTCCGTGTCGGCACCGTCGATGATCAGTTGCACTTCCTTTCCGCATTGCTTGGCGAGATCGCGAACAATGCGAGGAAACTTGCAGAAAACCTGTTCAATCGGCTGCATGCGAGTCTTCATCGCGACTTCCTGCAACGCACCCGTCACGGTGTGAATGCGATGCACAACGCTCCGAAGTGCCGGATCGCGGGAACCAGCCGCGGCGCTGAGTTGGTTTCGCGCCAGCACCAGTTCACCAACGAGATCAAGAATTGAGCTGAGCAGTCCAACATCAACTCTGATCGACGCATCGGCAACCGGTGCCTGAGATTTCCTAGACTTTGTGGGCACTGTTTGAACGGGAATAAGAACCTGCGATTCGCTCGCGGGAGACTTACTCAAAACCACATCGTGTGGAACAGAAACGGTAGCGGCATTATTTCCGTTTGAATCATCAAGTGCTTCTGGCTCAATGGCTTGAAGTGGCGCTGCCGGAAGTTTTGGGGAATCGCTGAGATCGGAAACAGGAGTTGAACGAGGCTCAGTTTTCGCGGTGAACGATTCGACTGCAACAACGGAAACAGGTTTTCCACTCTCTAACCGAGTGACCACAATCTCCTCGTCGGCCACACGGGAAAGCGTACGAGAAAGCTCTCGGAGGTCTGCGTCCCCCTCGGAGCCTGTTTTTTCGATGGTATCGAGAATGGATCGTACCGAGTCAACGAGTTGTAAAAGTACGCTTGCGACCCGCGCATTCAGAACGATTTTTCCATCCCGAAGTCGGCCGAGCAGATGTTCGCCACTATGAGTGATTGCGCCGAGTTTCGAAAATCCAAAAAATCCGCTGGTGCCTTTGATCGTATGAACGGTTCGAAAAATACTCGAAAGACGTTCTGGATCGGCGGGATTCTCTTCGAGCGCAACGAGATCTCGATCGAGCTGATCAAGGTTTTCAGTCGATTCGATCAGAAACTCGCGAACAAATTCAAGAGTGTCGTCGGTGTCGGCCATCTGCGTGTGGTTTGCCCTGAAATCCGTTATGAACGCATCTCTCGTCTGTTGAAACCAGTTTTCCGTAATCGTTTAGCCTTAGGGAAAGCGAGACGTTTCTCGGAATCCTGAAAGCTTAGCTCACGCAGTCGCGCCGGGTGGGAAACAGGCTAAAAAAGAAAAACAGGCTTAAAAAAAGCTGTTTTCGTCAGTAGATCGCAGAAGTAAATTCGCATGTGGCCTGAAGAAAAAAACAAAGAGTGCATGAATTCGAAGAACAATGAATCGATTCGACACAACCTTTACGATCGTACCCCGTTTGAAATCCTTCACAGGAAATAGAGATGTCGAAAAAGATGATGCCGAGAAATACGATGAGTCCCACTTCAATCGTTTCAATAGGCGTGCATCCGTTGCTGTCTCACAAGAGGAGAACAATTTATGACGCTCTGGAACAGAGGCTTTTTTGTATGACAGATGCTCGCTTTCGTCTCAAATCATTCAGCAAAGCCTGGCTTCTAGTGCTGGTGCTGTTTGAGATCTTACTGTGTGCTAGAGGAGGAGCATGCATGCTTGCGGCGGAGGAAAAACCAGAAGACCTCGAAGGAATTGGAGGCCGATGGTTCGTTCGAAAAACAGCCGACAAGCCGGTCTATTTTCTCCTCGATGGCGAGCGCTACGTGGATCTTTTTTCGTACCACATGCGTGATTCAAACAGGGACGCCATTGATGAAGTGCGCATCTCGCACGATCAGCATTCGCTTATTTTTCGCAGTCAGGGATACCCCAATCATCCGACAGCCGATTTCCCCAATAGTGGAAACCCAAACACAATCCGAGTTCATGAATTCACATTTTATCTGCCGTTGTTGCCGCGGAAGGCGGAACACATCACGCGTCTTCCAATGGGTCCAATCGGCACTGCCATCAACGGCGTTGTCTTTTTCAATCCTTTTGAACAAGGGGGCATGAACGCCCTTGAAGGCTATAGCGAAGTGTGGCTTGACAGTTGTTGTGGGCATCCAGAGATGAGAGGTGTCTATCACTACCACAAGTATCCGACCTGTGTAAAAAGCCCATTTCCAGACGATTCAAATCAGCACTCTCCCGTGATCGGATTTGCATTTGATGGATTCCCGGTTCATGGGCCGTATGAAGCAAAAGGTCGCCGTGCCATGGATATTGAAAGCGATCTGGCGTTAGACGCGTGCAACGGTCATGAGGATCGAGAGCGAGGTTATCACTACCACGCAACCCCCGGAAAATTTCCTTACATCATTGGCGGCTACGCTGGCGTACCAGACATGCGAAACAATCGCGGCATGACGCGCATGGGATATGGTCCGATTCGCGATAATGCAGAGGGAGCCAGTCAATTGATCGCAGTGATCAGCCGGATAGAACCCGTTACACTCAAGCGAAACAGTCGCCAACTCGTGACAATTCATCTCGATCCGGAAAAAGCAAAACGCGGTGTATTGCCCGCAGGCAAGCCCTCTTGGGTTCAGATTGGGCCATGTGAGGCCAGTGAAATCGAACGCTCGGGCAATATTGTAAAGGCGACCATTGATGTGCCGTCGGATGCGTCGATCGATGTGCCTCTGGACTGTCATATTGAATTTACAGGACAGTCAATTGCGCGCCCCGAAGTATTTAAGAAAAACAATGCCTGTCGAGTTGTTGAATAGATTTCAATCATTACGGTACAAAATGCTCAATCAAGAAAAGGTCGGCACGATGCGGATACATATGTGGAGAACGTTGGGGTTTTTTTCCATACTCTGTGGAGTGTGGTCTGAGTTGCTTGTTGCTGAAGAGTGGCCTCAGTTTCGAGGTCCGAATGCCTCTGGGATTGCTGAAAGCAGCGTTCCGGAGCTGTTTTCTGAAACTCAGAATCTGCGTTGGAAGACCGCCCTGCCAGGGGCAGGCTCATCCAGCCCGATCGTGTGGGGAGACTCCGTTTTTGTGACGTGCTATTCGGGGTATGGAGTTCCTGGAGAGCCGATTGGAGATCCTTCGAAACTCGCACGTCACTTGGTCTGCATTCTCCGCACAGACGGATCGATTCGATGGACGCGTTCGATCAATGACAACCAAACCGAGGACGCCTACGAAGGTTTTCTTACAGAACACGGTTATGCCAGCAACACACCAGTGACTGATGGCAAAAGTGTTTTTGCATTTTTCGGAAAAGCGGGAGTTGTGGCATTCGATTTTGAGGGAAAAGAATTATGGCGAGTCGCTGTCGGAAAAGAATCGAGCAATCGTCGGTGGGGATCTGGATCGAGTCTTATTCTTCACGCAGATAAAGTGATTGTGAACTGCGCCGAAGAAAGCCAGTCAATCCGTGCGTTGGATAAAAAGACTGGCTTAGAAATCTGGAAGAGTCAGGCGGCATCGCTCGAACTCGCCTATACAACCCCCAGCATTGTTTCTCTTGCGGATGGATCTCAGGAACTTGTGGTTGCTGTTCCGCAGGAGGTCTGGGGACTTGATTTACAAACGGGAAAGCTTCGCTGGTTTTGCCAGACGTCGTTGTCTGGAAATGTTTCACCTACAATTCAAGTGAATGCTCAAACGCTCTATGCTTTTGGTGGTCGTCCAGTGGCCAGCATTGCGATGACAGCAGGGGGTGTCGGAGATGTAACACAGGCGAATGTCCTTTGGAACGGACGAAGTAGCTCCTATGTTGGCACTCCGCTGTTGTACAACGAGCACCTTTATTGGATTGACGATCGAGGCCAGGCTTTTTGTATTTCTGCCAAAACGGGTGAAGATGTTTATCGGGAGAGAGTGGCTGAAATCAAGTCGGGTGGCCGACCCGTTTACGCTTCACCGGTGTTTTCAAACGAGAGGATCTACGTGGTAACTCGATACGACGGAGTACTTGTTTTACCGGCAGAACCGCGGTTTGAAGTGCTCGCGCAGAATCGTTTTGAGAGTGATACAAGTGACTTTAGTGCGACACCGGCCATCAGTAATGGTGAACTGTTTGTGCGTTCGAATCGTTTTCTTTATTGTGTTTCTGAGCAGATAGAATAACGAAATCTGAGAAAACGGATTCTGTGGAAAAACCTTTGAGAGGGTTGGGCGTTCAAAAGAATGCGTCAAGCGTGTGTGATGTCAAATATAAAAAGTTACGAGAGGAAAAAGTCCAAAATGGTGAAGGAGTTTTTTATGAAACGTAGATGGCCGATTGTCGGCACAGTGTGTGGGATTCTTGTTGTGGGAATCGTGGGAGTTGCGATGAGTCAACCGCCCGAAGGCCGTGACGGTCCGCCGAGGCGACCGGAAAATGGTGGCGATCATCATCACCCTCCTCACGATCAACTCCGCGAAGCCCTCGACGCCGATCACGATCACCAGTTGAGTGCCGAGGAGATCAAAAATGCGACCGCTGCGATTTTGTCGCTCGATACAAATAATGACGGCATGTTAACCGATGATGAATTCCGTCCGCCGATGCCGCCCGGAGGTCCAGAAGGTCGCGGTCCGGAAGGTCGTGGTCCGGAAGGTCGTGGTCCGGAAGGTCGTGGTCCGGAAGGTCGTGGTCCGGAAGGTCGTGGTCCAGAGGGTCGTGGTCCAGAGGGTCGTGGTCCAGAGGGTCGTGGTCCAGAGGGTCGTGGTCCAGAGGGTCGTGGTCCAGAGGGTCGTGGTCCAGAGGGTCGTGG
>Ga0194051_1000153_pt1 | contig 38644 bp, 34 predicted proteins | sample SepL2320m_MetaG_FD_161275 | JGI IMG/M metagenome (GOLD analysis project Ga0194051, IMG submission 161275) | Anoxic zone freshwater microbial communities from boreal shield lake in IISD Experimental Lakes Area, Ontario, Canada - Sep2016-L239-20m | ecosystem: Environmental > Aquatic > Freshwater >... | reverse complement strand
GGCGTGATACCTGCGCCGGCTTATCAACGATCTTGTCGACGGTGTCAACCACCAGTCGTTCGATCACCCGCTCCAAGCTGACGGGCTTGTCGACGACCTTCTCGACCGGCCGCTCCACGAGGCGTTGCACGGTGTAGGGCTTATCGACGAAGTTCTCGACGACGTTGAGCGGTTGGTTGGGGAATTTGTCAGCCACAGAATTCTGCCTTTCGCCCGTCTGGTTCAGGCTGCGTGACGGTACCCTCGGCACCCTTGCGCGGCCAAAGGCCTCGTTCGTTGCTGAAACCGCACCTCAGTGTAGGTATTTGGTGTCTAACATCGATCCGTTGCCAGCCAGATAGTCTTTGTTATTCCGGTTAGGTGCTTCAAACTAGTCACATAGGTATTTGCCGTGCAAGCTTTTCGCGAAACTTCTTCGAGAAGATGGTCGCCGTTCACTCGGTGGCTAGGTTCCCACCGCCTTCGGTGTTCGGGTCCGCGCCGACCGGCTGGCACCGCCGCCCAGCGAGCACTCGGTAGGGCCACGGCCGCAGCGCAGGTGAGCCGTGCACTGACCGCTACGCGGGGCTAGTCCGGGAGCAGCCGCCGCATGAATCGGTGCGTGCCCTCCACCACTGTGGCCCGATCCGGATCATTACGCCGCCGGATGTCCTCGGCGTTCCCGCCGGCCACATGCACGGGTCCATTTCCCAAGTGTGCCAAGCCTTCTCGTGCGACATCTGCAGGTTCAGCAACACGCAAACCCGGCACATCGAAGTTCAATCCCAACCGCTGCATGGCAGGCGTACGGGTGATCCCGAGGACCAGTTCCAGGACATCGACGTTGTGCTCGCGCAGTTCCAGCCACAGGCCCTCGGCGAAGATCCGCCCGTAGGCCTTCACCCCGCCGTAAACCGTGTGTCGGACCGAGCCCAGATACCCGGCCATCGAACCGACGAGCATGATGCCCCCGCGGCGCCGGGAGCGCATGGCCCGGCCGTAGTGGGCGACCAGCGCCATCATGGTGGTGATATTCAGGTCGATGACGGACTGGAAGTCGGTGATTTCGGCGTCCAGGAACTCCGCACTGCAGGTGTTGGCGCCGGCGTTGTAGATCAGCAGGCCGACTTCGAGGTCTTTGGTGACTGCGGTGACCTGCTCGACTGCGGTCCGGTCGACGAGATCGACCGCCAACGTCCGCACGTCCACACCATGAGCACGGCATTGTTGAGCGGCCGACTCGAGAGCCCCCGGTTTGCGGGCCAGCAGAACCAGGTTGATCCCCGATTCGGCCAACTGAAGCGCGAACTCGGCGCCGACCCCTTCAGAGCCGCCGGCGATCACCGCCCACGGCCCGTACTTGGCGTATGACACGCGCCGATCATGGGCCCTGACGGTTTTGATCCGGGCAGCGGGGTCCTGCTGGCCGGTACCGCGCCGCGCGGGATGCCGTGGTAAGCCTGAACAGTGTCCGACAGCCTGTTCGACCTGCCCGGGGACGATTTCGTGGCGGACTCGTCGGCCCCCTATCCGACCGGCACGGGGTCGGCTCCACTCGCGGTCAGGATGCGCCCGGCCGCCCTTGAGGAGGTCGTAGGCCAGGCTCATCTGCTGGGACCGGGGTCGCCATTGCGGCGACTCGTCGAAGGCACCGGTGCCGCATCGGTGATCCTCTACGGGCCGCCGGGCACCGGTAAAACCACACTGGCCTCGCTCATTTCGCAGGCGACCGGCCGGCGGTTCGAAGCGCTGTCTGCGCTGACCGCCGGGGTCAAGGAGGTGCGAGCGGTCGTCGAAAGCGCCCGCCAGGCGCTGCTGCGGGGCCAACAGACCGTGTTGTTCATCGACGAGGTGCACCGATTCTCCAAGACCCAGCAGGATGCCCTGCTGGCTGCCGTCGAGAATCGGGTGGTGCTGCTGGTGGCGGCAACCACGGAGAACCCGTCCTTCTCGGTGGTCGCGCCACTGCTCTCGCGGTCGCTGATCCTGCAACTGCACCCGTTGACCCCGGACGATATCCGCGCGGTGGTGCGCCGTGCGGTGGCTGACCCGCGCGGGTTGGGCGGCGCGGTAGCCGTCGAGGACGACGCGGTCGAACTTCTGGTCAAACTCTCTGCGGGAGATGCCCGTCGGGCCTTGACCGCCCTGGAGGTCGCCGCGGAGACCGCCGCGGCCGCCGACGGGACCGTGACGGTCCAGACCGTCGAGCAGTCCCTTGATCAGGCGGCGGTGCGCTACGACCGCGACGGCGACCAGCACTATGACGTGATCAGCGCGTTCATCAAGAGCATCCGCGGATCCGACGTCGATGCGGCCCTGCACTACCTGGCCCGCATGCTGGTGGCCGGTGAGGACGCCCGATTCGTGGCGCGCCGGCTGGTGATCCTGGCCAGCGAAGATATCGGTATGGCCGATCCGACCGCGTTGCTGATCGCCGTCGCTGCGGCGCAGACCGTTGCCCTGATCGGAATGCCGGAAGCCCAGTTGACCCTGGCTCACGCCACCGTTCACCTGGCCACCGCGCCGAAGTCCAATGCCGTCACCACGGCCCTCGGTGCGGCGATGGGCGATATCCGGGCCGGCAAAGCCGGGCTGGTGCCTGCTCACCTGCGCGACGGCCACTACTCGGGTGCCGCCCAGCTTGGCAACGCCCAGGGTTATCGCTATCCCCATGACGATCCGGATGGTGTTGTGGCACAGCAGTATCCACCCGATGAAATCGCGGATGTCGACTACTACCGACCGACCACACATGGTGCCGAACGGGAGATCGCGGGCCGGTTGGACAAACTTCGAGCCATCATCCGCCGCAAGCGCTGAGTCGGCGGGGGGAGCGTCCTGCTTCGGAATCGGGTTGTCGTACCCCAACGGCATAATCGAAAATATGTTCGATAACACGCCTCCCGATGCGCTCTCCGCGGCAGATGACGCGGTGGTCGTCGACGCCGTCGAAGGCTGGGCCCGTGCTGAAGCGGCCGCGGCGGCACGGCGGCTCGCGGCGATCGGTGAGCTGGTGCAGCGCCACTGCCCGGCCGACCCCGATGACCAGGATCTGGTCGATCCGCGTTCGCGGTGGGCCTGCGACCCCTGGGACGCCACAGCTGCCCAGGTGGGTGCGGCGCTGGGGATCAGCACTCGCCGGGCCTCTTCGCAGATGTATCTGGCGCAATCGCTGCGGGAGCGACTGCCCAAGGTGAACGACCTGTTCCTGATGGGACGAATCGGGGCCCGGTTGGTGTCCACGATTTCCTGGCGGACGCACTGCGTGGTTGGCACGGCGGCGATGGAGGCGATCGATGCCGACATCGCCCACGCCGCCGAACAATGGGGTGCGTTATCGGACCGTAAGGTCGAGACGCTCATCGATATCGTGCTGGATGCCCATGACCCGCAGGCCCGCGAATGGTTCCGCCAGGCCGCCCGCACGATGGATGTGCAGTTCGGCAAGCCCGAGGACGAGAGCGGAACCCGATCGGTGTGGGGCCGGCTGTTCGCCACCCACGCCGAGTTGATCGAACGGCGGTTGACCGCGATTGCGCGCGCGGTATGTGATTCCGATCCCCGCACCATTGGCCAGCGGCGCGCCGAGGCGATGGGGGCGGTGTTCGCCGGCATGGACCGTATCGCCTGTCAATGCGCAGAGCCGGGGTGCCCCAATTCGACCAGCGCGGTGCTGAAGGGGTCAGTGATCATCCATGTCGTGGCCGATCGGAACGCGGTAGACCAGGGCCAGGCCCAGGCCCAGGCGCGGCCGGCGGGCAGCTCTCGGCCGCGGACTGCCGCGCTGATGACCAATGGCGGCGTCATCCCGAATCCGCTTCTCGAACAGTTGATCCGTGACGGCGCGCAGGTCGTGCCGCTGAACCCGCCGTGCGAGGAGGCGGAACCTCAGTACCGACCGTCGGTGAAGCTGCAACGGTTCGTCCGCTGCCGGGATCTCGCCTGCCGATTCCCCGGTTGTGACGTCCCGGCAGAAGTCTGCGATATTGACCACGCCATCGCCTATCCGCTCGGGGCAACCCATCCGTCCAACCTGCGCTGCCTATGCCGAAAGCATCATTTGCTGCGGACCTTCTGGACTGATGAGGACGGATGGCATGACAGACAGCTGCCCGACGGCACCATTGTTTGGACCGCTCCTACCGGTCGTACCTACACAACCCATCCGGGCGCCCGGCTGTACTTCCCGGACTGGGATGTGACCACCGCCGCGCTGCCTCCGGCGGATGCCGGCGCTTCTGCCCCGGCCAGGCGGTCGCTGCTGATGCCCCGCCGGCGCCGGACCCGCGCAGCCGATCGCGCTCAACGCATCAAGAACCGTCGCGCCCAGAACGACTCGAGCTGAGCGCACCTCGGCTTGGACATGTGTACCGCGGCGGTTGGTGCGGTTTGGCTTCCTGCCTGGTTAGCGGCGACCGGTAGGGTGGTGCGGTCGACCAACCGGCCCAGCTGGACCAACAACAAGGACCCGACCCGTGCAGACACATGAGATCAGGAAGCGGTTCCTGGATCACTTCGTCAACGCCGGACATACCGAGGTGCCCAGTGTGTCGGTGATCCTCGACGATCCCAACCTGCTGTTCGTCAATGCCGGCATGGTGCAGTTCGTGCCCTTCTTCCTGGGCCAGCGCACGCCTCCGTACGACACTGCCGTCAGCATCCAGAAGTGCATCCGGACCCCGGATATCGACGAGGTGGGCATCACCACCCGGCACAACACCTTCTTCCAGATGGCGGGCAACTTCTCCTTCGGCGACTACTTCAAGCGCAGAGCGATCGAACTGGCCTGGCGGTTGCTCACCACGCCGGTCACCGAGGGCGGCTACGGGATGGATCCGGAACGGCTATGGGCCACCGTCTTTTATGACGACGACGAAGCCGTCGGGCTGTGGCAGGACGTGGCGGGCCTGCCGCCGGAGCGGATCCAGCGTCGCGGCATGGCTGACAACTACTGGTCCATGGGCATCCCGGGACCGTGCGGGCCGTGCTCGGAGATCTATTACGACCGTGGCCCGGAATACGGCGTCGAGGGCGGCCCGGAAGCTAACGAGGACCGCTATATCGAGATCTGGAATCTCGTCTTCATGCAAAACGAGCGTGGCGAGGGCACGTCCAAGGAGGAGTTCGACATCCTCGGCCCGCTACCGCGGCAGAATATCGACACCGGTATGGGCGTCGAGCGGATCGCCTGTCTGCTGCAGAACGTCGACAACGTCTACGAGATCGACCTGATGCGCCCGATGATCGACAAGGTGGCCAAGTGTGCACCCCGCGGATACGGCGCCGGAAACGCGATCGACGATGTGCGCTATCGGGTCATCGCCGACCACAGCCGCACCGCGGCGATCATCATCGCCGACGGTGTCACCCCCGCCAACGAGGGCCGCGGCTATGTGTTGCGTCGGCTGCTGCGTCGTATCGTCCGTGCCGCCAAGTTGCTCGGAATCGACACGCCGATCGTGGGCGACTTGATGGCGTGCGTGCGTGACGCGATGGGTCCGTCCTATCCGGAGCTTGTCAGTGACTTCGACCGGATCAACCGGATCGCGGTGGCCGAGGAGACGGCCTTCAACCGGACCCTGGTCTCAGGTTCACGGCTCTTCTCCGACGCTGCGGCCGCCGCCAAGTCGGCCGGCAAGACCGTGCTGGGTGGTTCGGAGGCCTTCGCCCTGCACGACACCTACGGGTTCCCGATCGAACTCACCCTCGAGATGGCCGCCGAGGCGGGGCTGAGCGTCGATGAACTCGGCTTCCGTGAGTTGATGGCCGAGCAGCGCCGTCGCGCCAAGGCCGATGCCGCCGCCCGCAAGCACGCGCACGCAGACCTCTCGGCGTTCCGCGAACTTGTCGATGCGGGTCCGACCGAGTTCACCGGATTCGACGAGCTGACCTCGCAGGGGCGGATCATCGGTATCTTCGTCGACGGCAAGCGGGTTCCGGTGGTGGCCCATCATCCGCGGACCCACTCTGAGGCGGCACCGCCGGAACGGGTCGAGATCGTGCTCGATCGGACCCCGCTCTACGCGGAGTCCGGCGGTCAGATCGCCGATATCGGCTGGTTCACCGGTACCGGCGGCAGCGCGGCGGCCAAGGCCGCGGTCACCGATGTGCAGAAGATCGGCAAGACCCTGTGGGTGCACCGCGTCAATGTCGAGTCGGGGGAGTTCGTCGAGGGCGACACCATTGTTGCCGAGGTGGATCCGAAGTGGCGTCACGGCGCCACCCAGGGGCACTCCGGCACCCATCTGGTGCATGCCGCATTGCGAGAAATCCTGGGCCCCAACGCTGTTCAGGCCGGATCACTGAACCGGCCCGGATATCTTCGGTTCGATTTCAACTGGCAGGGATCGTTGACCGAAGAGCAGCGCAGCCAGATCGAAGTGGTGACCAACGAGGCCGTTGGGGCTGACTTTCCGGTGAACACCTTCGTCACCGGAATCGAGCAGGCCAAGGCGATGGGGGCGATGGCTCTGTTCGGCGAGCAGTATCCCGACGACGTTCGGGTGGTCGAGATCGGCGGACCGTTCTCGCTGGAACTCTGCGGCGGCACTCATGTACGCAATTCGGCTCAGATCGGACCGGTCACCATTCTCGGGGAGTCCTCGGTAGGCTCCGGCGTGCGTCGCGTCGAGGCCTACTCGGGCCTGGATTCGTTCCGCTATCTGGCCAAGGAACGCGCGCTGCTGGCCGGGTTGGCATCGAGTCTGAAAGTGCCCTCCGAGGAGGTGCCCGGCCGGGTGGCGGTGCTGGTCGAGCGACTCAAGGTCGCAGAGAAGGCACTCGAACGGGTGCGGCTGACGGCGGCCCGGTCCGGTGCGGCGGAGGCGGTGGCGGCCGCCGAGCAGGTGGGCAAGGTCCGCCTGGTGGCCCAGCGGATGCCGGCCGGAATGAGCGCGGGCGATCTGCGCTCCCTGGTCGGCGATATCCGCGGTCGCCTCGGCTCCGAGCCGGGTGTGGTGGTTCTGATCGCGGAGGGCGCGGAGAACAAAGACGGCGGCGCCGTGGTGCCGTTCGTTGTTGCGGCCAACCCGGCTGCCCAGGACGCAGGTGTACGGGCCAGTGATCTGGTGAAGAGTGTGACGACCGCGGTGGGCGGCCGCGGTGGCGGTAAGGCCGACTTGGCTCAGGGTTCGGGCACCGATCCGGAAGGCATTGCCGCCGCGCTCGCCGCGGTCCGTGCCGAGCTGACCCGGGACTGAGGTCAGACGATGTCCGACCAGAACCGCCTCCCTGATAGACCGGGCGATGACGACCCAGGACGGGGGCGTCGACTCGGTATCGACGTCGGCACGGTCCGCATCGGCGTGGCGGTCAGCGATCCGGATGCGGTTCTGGCCACGCCGGTGGAGACGGTGCGCCGCGACCGCGGGGCCGGGCACCTGCGCCGGATCACCGCATTGGTCCGGGAACTGGAGATCGTCGAGGTTGTCGTCGGATTACCCCGCACACTGGCGAATCGGGCCGGATCGTCCGCGGACGACGCTGTCGAGGTGGCCCACACCATCGCCGGGCTGATCAGCCCGGTCCCGGTGCGATTGGCCGATGAACGACTGACTACCGTCAGCGCGGCACGATCTCTGCGGGAGGCGGGGGTGCGCGTCAAGAAACAGCGGGGGATGATCGACCAGGTTGCCGCAGTGGCAATTCTGCAGGGCTGGCTCGACCAACGCCGCAACGCGGCTGCGACCTCGTAACTGAACCCCGTTAGAGAGTGACGATGCCGGAAGACTCAGATTCAGATCGCGCGCAGCCTACGGCCGTCCGGGCGGCGAGCCGTAACCGCGCACAGCGGCGGGCCGGTCGTCGCAGGCTCGTCGCGCTGATCGGTCTGCTCATTGCCGTCGTGCTCGGTGCAGTTCTGCTCGGTCCCAAGATCTTCGGCGGCAACAGGACGACTGGCGACTTCACCGGTGACGGTGCCGCAGACATCGTCATCCAGGTCCACCCTGGCGACTCGGGATCGGTGATTGCCCAGAACCTGGTGGACAAGGGTGTCATCGCAAATGCGGGGGTCTTCGTCGACGTCGCCGCCGGAAACCCTGACATGGCAGCGATCCAGCCGGGCTTCTACAAGCTGCGCTCCGAGATCCCGGCGGCGACGGCCGTGGCGAAGTTGACCGATCCCACAATGCGGGTCGGCAAGCTCGTGATTCCGGAGGGACGACAACTCGACGATATTCAAGCGGTCAGCACCGGTTCGGTGACCGAGGGCATCTTCACCCTGATCTCGGATGCCAGTTGTGTCGACCTCAACGGCAAGCGCAGTTGCGTCTCGGCCAAGGACCTCAAGACCGCCGCCGGAGAGGGTCCGTTGTCGTCGTTGAATGTTCCGGACTGGGCCACCAGGGGTGCTGGGGTGGTGGGTAACAGCCATCGGCGCCTCGAGGGCTTGATCGCCCCCGGCACCTGGAACATCGATCCCTCTGCATCGGCCAAGCAGACCCTTGCCACTCTCGTCGCTGAAAGCGGTGATCACTACGTCAAGGGCGGCCTGCTCGAGACCGCCAAGGCTAACAACATGTCTCCCTACGAGGTGCTCATCGTCGCGTCGCTGGTGCAGCGTGAAGCTAAACCCGCCGACTTCGCCAAGGTGGCCCGTGTCATCTACAACCGACTCACCAGTGACTACGACCGGCTCGAGTTCGATTCGACGGTGAATTATCCGCTTGTCAAGCAAGAGGTCGCCACAACCGATACCGACCGGAAGACCGAGACCCCGTGGAACACCTACGCCAAGGCCGGTCTGCCTGCGACGCCGATCTGCTCACCCGGTGACGAGGCGTTGGCTGCGGCCGAGCGCCCGGAGCCGGGAAACTGGTTGTATTTCGTGACGGTGAACCAAGATGGCACCACGTTGTTCACCAGCGACTACAGGGAGCACTTGAGGAACATCGAGCAGGCGAAGAGCAGTGGCATACTCAACTCCGGGCGATGAGCGCGCGCGATGAACGTCAGTGAAGAGCGCAGTTGAACGCCCGTAAGGCTGCAATCCTGGGTTCGCCTGTCGCGCACTCTCGTTCGCCGCAGGTGCACCTGGCCGCCTATCGTGCGCTCGGTCTGGATAACTGGACCTATGACCGCATCGAGTGCACGGCTGACGAATTGCCGACGCTGGTAGGCGGATTCGGCCCAGAGTGGGTCGGCGTTTCGGTGACCATGCCCGGAAAGTTTGCCGCCCTCCGGTTCGCCGACGAGCGAACCCGCCGCGCTGAACTGGTCGGTTCGGCCAACACCCTGGTGCGCACTGATCACGGGTGGCGTGCCGACAACACCGATATCGACGGTGTGGCAGGTGCTCTCGGACACCTGCACGACCCTCGCGATCCGGCACGTGGAGATCGGGGGATCGTGCTCGGTTCCGGCGGCACCGCGCCGGCGGCGGTCGCCGCTCTCGCGGGTCTGGGGGTTCGTGAGATCACTGTGGTGGCGCGAGACCGCGAGAAAGCGGCCAGGCTGGTTGAACTGGGAAGCGAACTCGGTGCAGTCATCGGATCGCGGGACTTCTCCGACCCGGAACTGCCCAGGTTGGCCGCCGCCGCCAACGTTGTGGTGAGCACCATCCCCGCCGAGGCGGCCGCCGCCCACGCGGCGACGTTTGCTTGTGTGCCGGTACTGCTGGACGCCATCTACGACCCCTGGCCCACCCCGCTGGCGCGGGCGGTCAGCGCTGCCGGAGGTGAGGTGATCAGCGGTCTACAGATGTTGCTCCATCAGGCCTTCAGTCAGGTCGAACAATTCACAGGCCGTCCGGCGCCGCGACAGCAGATGGCGGCGGCACTGGGCTAGCGTCCTGAACCGTGACTGGTCTCGGGATGCTGGGCTGCGCAACGGTGATCGCCTGGGCGGCGGCGCTGTGCGTGGTCGATATTCGGCGGCGCCGCCTCCCCAATGCGCTTACCCTGACCGGCGCGGTGGTGATCCTGGCCGGCGCGGTCGTTGCCGGACTCGGGTTGCCCGCAGTGCTGGGCGGGCTGGCATTGGCCGGCATTTACCTGCTGGTGCACCTCGTCGACCCCGCCGGACTCGGTGCCGGTGATGTCAAACTGGCCCTCGCCCTGGGCGCGCTGACGGGGGCATACGGGTTTCCGGTGTGGCTCATCGGCGCGCTAGGCGCACCCCTGCTGACCGCCATCGTGGGTGCGATCGCGGCGCCGCGGCACCGAATCACCCTGGTCCCGCACGGCCCGTCGATGTGTGTGGCGAGTCTTGCCGCCACCGGGCTGGCCGTGTTTTAGGAGCCCGGTTTCGGTCTGCCATATTGGGTACCGCGTCGCCGACGTGGGAAGATGATCGCGTGTTGCGATGGACCACTGCTGGTGAATCCCACGGCCGCGCCCTGGTGGCGATGGTCGAGGGCATGGTCGCGGGCGTGCAGGTCACCTCTGCCGATATCGCCGGACAGTTGGCCCGGCGGCGACTCGGCTACGGCCGGGGTGCGCGGATGAAGTTCGAACAGGACGAGGTCACCGTGCTGGCCGGGATCAGGCACGGCAGCACCCTGGGTGGGCCGATCGCCATTGAGATCGGCAACTCCGAGTGGCCCAAGTGGGAGACGGTGATGGCAGCCGACCCGGTCGACGCCGCCGCGCTGGAGTCCGAAGGCGGGGCCCGCAATGCCCCGCTGACCCGGCCGCGGCCCGGCCACGCCGATTACGCCGGCATGCTCAAGTACGGATTCACCGATGCGCGCCCGGTACTCGAACGCGCGAGCGCCCGGGAGACCGCCGCCCGCGTCGCGGCCGGAACAATCGCCCGCGCATTCCTGCGTCAGGCCCTGGGCGTCGAAGTGTTATCGCACGTGGTGTCGATCGGGTCGTCGGTGCCCTATGACGGTCCGCCACCGACCTTCGCCGATCTGCCGCGTATCGACGAGAGTCCGGTTCGCGCGTTGGACGAGTCTGCCGAGAATTCCATGATCGCCGAGATCGAGGCAGCCAAGCGCGACGGTGACACCCTCGGGGGTGTGGTCGAGGTCGTCGTGCACGGTCTGCCGATCGGACTCGGCTCATTCACCAGTGGAGACAACAGGCTCGACAGCCAGTTGGCCGCGGCCGTGATGGGCGTCCATGCGATCAAGGGCGTTGAGATCGGTGACGGCTTCGAGACGGCCCGGCGTCGCGGCAGTGCCGCCCACGACGAGATGTTTCCGGGATCCGACGGTGTGACGCGGTCCACCAATCGGGCGGGTGGGCTGGAAGGCGGGATGACCAACGGTCAGGCGCTGAGGGTTCGCGCCGCGATGAAGCCGATCTCTACTGTGCCCCGCGCGCTTGCCACCGTTGACCTGGCCACCGGCGAACAGGCCGTGGCGATCCATCAGCGCTCCGATGTTTGTGCGGTGCCGGCCGCCGGTGTGGTGGTCGAGACCATGGTCGCTCTGGTGCTCGCCCGGGCTGCGCTGGAGAAGTTCGGCGGTGACTCGCTTACCGAGACCCGACGTAACATCAATGGCTACCTGCGTGAGCTCAGCGAGCGGGAGGCCATCGTCGGCTCAGACTCGGTACGGCTGTCGGGGTAGTGAGATGGCACCCAAGGCCGTGCTGATCGGGCTGCCCGGCTCGGGAAAATCAACTATCGGGCGGCGGCTGGCGAAGGCGATGGGGTGTGCGCTGATCGACACCGATGCCGTGATCGTGGAGCGTACCGGCCGCGGTATCGCTGAGATTTTCACCGAAGACGGCGAAGCCGGCTTCCGCCGAATCGAGGAACAGTTGGTCCGCGAGGCGCTCGAGAGCCACGACGGGATCCTTTCGCTGGGTGGTGGCGCAGTGACTACACCCGGAGTCCGCGATGCGCTGGCCGGCCAGACGGTGATTTATTTGGAAATCACTGCTGCCGAGGGGATTCGCCGAACCAGCGGCAGCGCCGTGCGTCCACTGCTGGCCGGACCTGATCGCGCTGAGAAGTATCGCCAGTTGATGGCTGATCGGGTTCCGCTGTACCGCCGGGTTGCGACGATCCGGATCAACACCAACAGGCGAAACCCCGGAGCGGTTGTCCGCTATATCGTCGGCCGGCTTGAGAATCCGGACCTGCCGCGCCGGCGGCGGCCGCCATGGCGGCGGCCCACCACGGTGGCTGCTGCGCCGGATGTGCTCGTCAATGCGCCCGAACCCCTCCGTCCGGCCGAGCCGGTCACGCCCGCCACCTTGGCGGCCCGCCGTCCTGGAGTCGGCAAATGATTCGCCCTGAGGTGACGGCATCTTCCGCTGCGCCGATCACCATCGAGGTCGCCGTCGATCCGCCGTATCCGGTGATCGTCGGTACCGGGCTGCTCGGGGAGTTGGGCGAGTTGCTCGGTTCCCGCCACAGGGTTGCGATACTTCATCAACCGGTGCTGACCGAGACCGCCGAGGCAATTCGAAAGCACCTGTCCGACAAGGGTATCGATGCACATCGTATTGAATTGCCTGATGCCGAAGCCGGCAAAGATCTTCAGGTCGTCGCCTTCCTCTGGGAGGTTTTGGGACGCATCGGAATCGATCGCAAGGATGCGATTGTCAGCCTCGGTGGTGGCGCCGCGACAGATGTGGCGGGCTTTGCCGCGGCGACCTGGCTTCGCGGTGTCGACATCGTGCATGTGCCGACCACCCTCTTGGCGATGGTGGACGCCGCCATCGGCGGTAAGACCGGTATCAATACCGAGGCCGGTAAGAATCTCGTCGGGGCGTTCCATCAGCCGGCCGCCGTCGTGGTGGACCTCGCAATGCTGGAGACCTTGCCGCGCAACGAGTTGGTGGCGGGCATGGCCGAGGTGGTCAAGGCCGGATTCATTGCCGATCCGGTGATCCTGGAACTGATCGAGGCCGACCCGCACGCGGCCGTCGACGCCTCTGGTTCGGTACTTCCCGAGTTGATCCGGCGCGCGATCGCGGTCAAGGCCACTGTGGTGGCCGCCGACGAGAAGGAGTCGGCGCTGCGCGAGATCCTCAACTACGGCCACACCCTGGCCCATGCGATCGAACGGCGGGAGCGCTACCGGTGGCGGCACGGCGCGGCGGTGTCGGTGGGTCTGGTGTTCGCCGCCGAACTGGCCCGCCTCGCCGGTCGGCTGGACGGCGCAACGGCTCAGCGGCACCGTGACGTGCTGATGGCGCTGGGACTTCCGGTGACGTATGACGCCGACGCCCTTACCGAGCTGATGGGTTATATGGCGGGGGATAAGAAGACCCGGTCGGGGGTGCTGCGATTCGTGGTACTCGACGGCCTTGCCAAGCCCGGCCGACTGGAGGGGCCCGACCCGGCGCTACTTGCGGCCGCCTATGCCGAAGTTGCCCACGCGGGTGAAGAGGAGATGCAGCAGTGACAACGGTTCTGGTGCTCAATGGCCCTAACCTTGGTCGGCTCGGCCAGCGCGAGCCCCAGGTGTACGGCAACACAACCTATGACGAACTGGTGGCGCTGATCGAAGCCGAGGCCGCCGAGTTGGGATTGACCGCCGTGGTGCGTCAAAGCGATAGCGAGGCGGAGTTACTGAACTGGCTGCACGCCGCGGCAGACGCCGAAGATCCGGTGATACTCAATGCCGGTGCGCTCACCCACACGTCGATCGCGCTGCGCGATGCCTGCACCGAACTTCGCGCCCCGCTGATCGAAGTGCACATCTCGAATGTGCATGCGCGCGAGGACTTTCGCCATCACTCGTACCTGAGCGCAATCGCCACCGGAGTGATCGTCGGCCTTGGGGTGCAGGGTTACCTACTTGCGCTGCGCTATCTGGCTGCCGACCGCTGATACGAAACGTCAGCGCGCGATGCTTCAGTGCTGAGTGTCGCCCTCGGACTGGATCCGGTCGATCTCGGCTTCGATCCGTGCGGTCTCGTCGTGAATCTGCGCGACCATCTGCTCGGTGGCGTCATCGGCCTGCTCGCGCTCGGCAAGTGCGACCGGTGAGGTGAGGGCTTCGGGATAGTCGACAGCGGCAGCGCCGGCTGCGGCGGCGACCGACGGGATGGGGCCGGTGCGCGGCTCGTCGTCACGAACCGCGTCGAACACGTCGGTCTCGACTCCGTCAGTGACCCGGCGCCGCTCCTGCGGCGGCCGCGTGCGGTCGACCATCCGGCGTCCCACGGCTACCGCGAGCATGGCCGGTAGGAATACCAGCAGTGTGGTGAAGGCCGCGAACACGCTGAGTTCAGGCACGATGCCTTCGGCGTAGACGCCGCGGTAGACCAGCGAGATGATCCAGACCACGATGCCGCTGAGCAGACCGGCGATCAGTCCGGCCAACAACCAGCGCATCGCGAGGTCGCGCCTGCGGTCCGGGTCAGGGTTGGCCCGGGCGTCGGACATACCGTCCAGCAGAGCCCATACGAATGCGCCGATGCCGAACAGCACCACCAGCACCAGGCTGATAATCCCGGCCTTGGTGGGATAGGTATTGATCAACGTTCCCTGCACCAGTCGGAGCAGCACCATCCCCGCCGCCAACACCAGTCCACGCGGCAACCACATATTCATGAGTACGCAGCCTAGCGAGTACCGTCACCGACCGTGACACATTCCCAACGTCGGACTCGACTGGCCGCCAGGCTGGATGCCTCGGGCCTGGATGCGATGCTGGTGAGCGACCTCGTCAATGTGCGTTATCTGTCCGGGTTCACCGGCTCCAACGCGGCATTGCTGGTCTTCGGCTCCAACACCGCTCCGGTGCTGGTCACCGACGCACGATACCGGACCCAGGCGTTGCGGCAGGCACCGGACCTCGACACCGTGATCGACCGCGCGTGCGGCCGTCATCTGGTGTCGCGGGCGCTGGCGGCGGGTGCCAGGCGAATCGGATTCGAAAGCCACATCGTTACCGTCGACGGTTTCGACGCGCTCTCCAGTGAACTCGCCGGGCATGTCGGCTCGGAACTGGTTCGCACGTCGGGTGCGGTCGAGGCATTGCGCGAGGTCAAGGACGCCGGCGAGATCGCCCTGCTGCGACTGGCCTGCGGAGCGGCTGACTCGGCACTGGCGGATCTGGTGAGCAAAGACGGCCTGCGGCCCGGACGCACCGAACGCGCGGTCGCCCGCGAGCTGGAGTCGTTGATGCTGGACCACGGTGCGGACGGGCCAGCATTTGAGACCATCGTGGCGGCAGGCGTGAATTCGGCGGTGCCGCATCATCGGCCGACCGAGACGGTGCTCGGCAGTGGGGACTTCGTCAAGATCGACTTCGGGGCCCTGGTCGCCGGCTACCACTCCGATATGACCCGAACCTTCGTCCTGGGCCCCGCTGCGGACTGGCAGCGCGAGGTTTACGGGCTGGTGGCAGCCGCGCAACAGGCGGGCCGGGAGGCGCTTGAGGTAGGGGCGGAGCTGTGCGATGTCGACCGCGCGGCTCGCCGGGTTATCGATGAGGCCGGCTATGGGGAGCACTTCGGCCACGGGCTTGGTCACGGCGTGGGATTGCAGATCCATGAAGCGCCCGGAATTAACTCGGCTGCCGTCGGTACACTTTGTGCTGGCTCCGTGGTGACCGTGGAACCCGGTGTTTACCTGCCTGACCGTGGCGGAGTCCGCATCGAGGACACCCTGGTCGTCGGCGAGTGGGGCCCGGAACTGTTGACCAGGTTCCCGAAGGACCTGGCCATCCTCTAGGCGCCGGTAAACGATTCAGCGCCTGCAGACGACCGAAGGAGAGCGACCGCCTGTGGCATCCACTGCCGACTTCAAGAACGGCCTCGTGCTGAACATCGATGGCCAGCTATGGACCATCATCGAGTTTCAGCACGTCAAGCCGGGTAAGGGACCGGCTTTCGTCCGGACCAAGCTCAAGAACGTGCTCTCGGGAAAGGTCGTCGACAAGACTTACAACGCCGGGGTGAAAGTGGAAACCGCTACGGTGGACCGGCGCGACACCACTTACCTTTACCGGGACGGCAACGATTTCGTCTTCATGGACAGCCAAGACTACGAACAGCATTCGTTGCCGGAATCGCTCGTCGGTGATGCCGCCAACTTCTTGTTGGAGAGCATGCCGGTTCAGGTCGCGTTCAACGAGGGTGCGCCGCTCTATATCGAACTTCCCACCACAGTCGAACTCGTGGTCGCCGGCACCGAGCCGGGGCTGCAGGGCGACCGGTCCAGCGCCGGCACCAAGCCGGCGACGCTGGAAACCGGCGCCGAGATCCAGGTCCCGCTTTTCATCAACACCGGTGACAAGTTGAAGGTTGATTCGCGCGACGGCAATTACTTAGGCCGCGTGAACACCTAGCCATGGCCGACCGCAAGCCCGACAAGGGCCGCCATCAGGCCCGTAAACGGGCGGTCGATCTGCTCTTTGAGGCCGAGGCCCGCGGATTGTCCGCAGCCGAAGTGGTCGATTCGCGCACCTCGCTGGCCGGGTCCAACCACGATGTCTCCGCGCTGAACCCGTACACCGCAACCGTCGCCCGTGGCGTCACCGAACACGCCGCACACATCGACGAGTTGATCACCTCACACCTGCAGGGCTGGACCCTGGAGCGACTGCCGGCCGTCGACCGCGCCATCCTGCGCGTCGCGGTATGGGAACTGCTGTACGCCGATGACGTCCCCGAGCCGGTCGCCGTGGATGAGGCGGTTCAGCTTGCGAAGGAACTCTCCACCGACGAATCACCCGGTTTCGTCAACGGGGTACTCGGTCAGCTGATGCAGCTGACACCGCAGATCCGCGCCGCGGCCGCGGCGGTTCGCGGCGCTGGGCCCCAAGCCTAGAAGCCTTAAGCCCCAAGCCTGAAGCCCCAAGTCTGAAGCCCCGGCGGCGTTACAACCCCAGCGCTTCGTAGGTGCGTCGGACGAATTTCGGCTGTGCCGATTGCAGTTTCGCCAGAGACGTGTTTCCCGCAACGGCCGCTGCCGCTGCCGAGTTGAGGTCGGGATAGTTCTGAATCAGATAGATCAGGATCAGATCGTTGGCCGGATCGGCCTGCCACCAGGTTCCGTATGCGCCGGGCCAGCTGAACGCACCGAGACCGCCGGCGCCGAACAGTTGCGCCGAGCGCGCCGGGTCGGTGACCACGGAAAGATTCAGGCCGAAGCCCCGACCCACCCAGAACGGCGCGCCCAGGAACGGCTGACGCTTCTGTTCCTCGGTGAGCCGGTCGGTGCGCATCAACTGAACGGACTCCTCGGACAGCACCCGCACACCGTCGACAGTCCCGGCCCCCAATAGCATCCGCGCGAACCGCAGATAGTCATCGGTCGTCGACACCAACCCCCCGCCAGCCTGGCAGAACCTCGGCTCTTTCACCGGTATCGGGCCCATCATGTCGTGCTGCAGCGTTCCCGCATCGTCGAGCCGGTACATGGTTGCGGCGCGCCCGCGTGCTTCCGGCGCGATGAAGAAGCCGGTATCTGTCATGGCAAGCGGCTCGAAGATCCGTTCGCTGAGCACGACGTGCAGGGGCTTGCCCTCGATACGCGACAGGGCGATACCGAGAACCTCGGTGCCGTGGCTGTAGGTGAGCCGTTCGCCCGGCTGATGAAGCAGAGGCAACGCCGCCACCTCGGCCAGCCAGTGGTCTTGATCCTGGCGCAGCGACACCTGCCCGTAGGCGCGGCTGATCGGCCCACCCACGGAGAACCCGTAGGCCAGCCCGCTGCGATGGGTCATCAGGTCGTCGATGGTGATCGGCCGCCGGGCCGCCACGGTGTTATCCAGCGAACCGGTCGGATCGATCAGGACCCGCATATCGGCAAGCTCGGGAAGCCACCGGCTGACCGGGTCGGTCAGCGCCAGCTTGCCCTCCTCGACCAGCGTCATCGCCGCTGCCACCGTGACCGGTTTGGTCATCGAGGCGATCCGGAAGATTGTGTCGCGCTGCATGGGCAGATTGGCCTCGATATCGCGCTGACCGATCTCGTTGACCTGCAGCACATTCCCGCGATGCCACACCAACGTCACCGCGCCGGAGATCAGCCCGGCTTCGACGGCCTCGGCGATCGAGGACTGGTTGTCGGCGAGGCTCATCGGCAGGAGTCTACGCACCCGATATTCGGGTGTTAGGCTGCTGCAAATCGACATCCTTTAACGATCCGTCCCGAGAGGCGGAGAAGGAGGTCCGGGTAGCTCTTGGGCGCCACCGACCGTGAACTCGCCTCCGATGCGGACGTCGCTAGAACCGTTTCCCGCATGGCCCATCAGATCATCGAGAAAACCGCCCTCGACGGTGCTGGCGCGCCGCGTGTGGTGCTGCTGGGAATCCCGACCCGCGGGGTCACGCTGGCGAATCGGCTCGCCCAGAAGATCAACGAGTTCAGCGGCATCACCGTCGCCCGCGGCGGACTCGACATCACGCTGTACCGCGACGACCTCGACTCCAAGCCGCCGCGCGCCCTGGAGGAGACCTCGATACCCGCCGGGGGCATCGACGGCTCCCTGGTGATCCTCGTCGACGACGTGCTCTACACCGGGCGCTCAGTTCGCTCAGCGCTGGACGCGCTACGCGATATCGGCCGGCCGGAGGCGGTCCAGTTAGCGGTGCTCGTCGACCGCGGCCACCGCGAATTGCCGCTGAGGGCGGACTACGTCGGCAAGAACGTGCCCACCTCGCGCAGCGAGAACGTCAAGGTGCGACTGGTCGAGGACGACGGCGTCGAGGGGATCTGGATCGCGCCGGAAGGCGGTCCGGCCCGATGAGCGCTTGCGCGAAGAGCAGAAGGCAGCGATGAGCGCTTGCGCGAAGAGCAGAAGGCAGCGATGAGCGCTTGCGCGAAGAGCAGAAGGCAGCGATGAGCGCTTGCGCGAAGAGGAGACGGCGGCGATGAGGCATCTGCTGTCCGCCAGCGATCTGACTCGCGAGGACGCCACGGCAATCCTGGACAACGCCGACCGGTTCCGCCAGGCCCTGGTTGGCCGCGAGGTCAAGAAACTGCCCACCCTGCGCGGTCGGACGATCATCACCATGTTCTACGAGAACTCCACCCGCACCCGGGTGTCGTTCGAGGTAGCCGGCAAGTGGATGAGCGCCGACGTGATCAATGTCAGCGCCTCGGGATCCTCGGCTGCCAAGGGTGAATCACTGCGCGACACCGCACTCACGTTGCGGGCGGCGGGCGCCGACGCCCTGATTATCCGGCATCCGGCCTCCGGGGCTGCGCAGCAGTTGGCGGAGTGGACGCTCGATGCTGAGGGGGACGGCCCGTCAGTGATCAATGCCGGCGACGGCACCCACGAGCATCCGACCCAGGCACTACTCGATGCCCTGACGATCCGGCAGCGGCTCGGCGGTATCGAGGGTCGCCGGGTGGTGATCGTCGGCGACATCACGCACAGCCGGGTCGCGCGCTCCAATGTCGCACTGCTGCACACCATGGGCGCCGAGGTGGTGCTGGTGGCGCCGCCCACCCTGTTGCCGGTCGGGGTTGCGCAGTGGGGCGGTGTGACGGTCTCGCACGACCTGGACGCCGAACTGCCTGCTGCCGACGCAGTGCTGATGCTGCGAGTGCAGGCGGAGCGGATGAATGGCGGATTCTTTCCCTCGTCGCGGGAGTACTCGGCTCTCTATGGTCTCTCCGAACAGCGCCAGAGCGTTCTTGCCGACCATGCCGTGGTGCTGCACCCGGGTCCGATGCTGCGGGGGATGGAGATCGCATTCTCGGTTGCCGATTCACCTCAGTCCGCTGTGCTGCAACAGGTTTCCAATGGTGTGCATATCCGAATGGCGGTGCTGTTCCATCTGCTGGTGGGTACGGACGAGGCGGTGACCGTATGAGCACCTCGACAGCGGGTCCGGTTTTGATCAGGGGTGTACGGCTTTACGGCGAGGGCGATCCGGTGGATGTTCTCGTCGCGGACGGACAGATCGCTGATATCGGCGCCACACTGACCGCCCCTGATGGGGCTGAGGTAATCGACGCGGTCGGTCAGGTGCTCCTCCCGGGCTTGGTCGACTTGCATACCCATCTCCGCGAACCCGGCCGCGAGTATGCCGAGGACATCGAAACCGGCTCGGCGGCGGCGGCTCTCGGCGGTTACACCGCGGTATTCGCGATGGCGAACACCGATCCGGTCGCCGACAGCACCGTGGTCACCGACCATGTCTGGCAGCGGGGCCAGCAGGTCGGTCTGGTCGACGTGCATCCGGTCGGTGCCGTGACGGTGGGCCTGGAGGGTCGCCAGCTCACCGAGATGGGACTGATGGCTGCCGGCCTCGCACAGGTGCGACTGTTCTCCGACGACGGCCTTTGTGTGCACGACCCGTTGGTGATGCGACGGGCCCTGGAGTACGCGGCCGGTCTGGGAGTGCTCATCGCCCAGCACGCAGAGGAACCCCGGCTCACCGTGGACGCCGTCGCGCACGAGGGGCCCGCCGCCGCCCGGCTGGGACTGGCCGGCTGGCCCCGGGTGGCCGAGGAGTCGATCGTGGCTCGTGACGCACTGCTGGCCCGCGACGCCGGCGCCCGCGTCCATATCTGTCACGCGTCGACCGCCGGCACGGTCGAGATTCTGAAATGGGCTAAGCAGCAGGGGATTTCAATCACCGCCGAGGTGACACCGCATCACCTCATGCTCGATGACAGCAGGTTGGCCAGCTATGACGGGCGCAACCGGGTCAACCCACCGCTGCGCGAAGAATCTGATGTTCAGGCGCTTCGCCGGGCACTGGCGGACGGTGTGATCGACTGTGTGGCCACCGACCACGCTCCGCATGCCGAGCATGAGAAGCACTGCGAATTCTCCGTCGCACGCCCGGGCATGCTCGGATTGCAGACCGCACTGTCCGTGGTGGTGTCAACGATGGTCGGGCCTGGTCTGCTGGACTGGCGGGGTGTGGCGAGGGTGATGAGCGAGAACCCGGCCCGCATCGTCGGCCTCGAGGATCAAGGCCGGCCGCTCGAGGTCGGTGAGCCCGCCAATCTCACGGTGGTCGACCCCGATGCCACCTGGATCGTGAGTGGTGCGGCGCTGGCCAGCCGCTCGGCCAATACGCCCTACGAAGCGATGACTCTGCCGGCCGCGGTCACCGCGACCCTGTTGCGCGGCAGAATCACCGCCCGCGACGGCACCGTGTACCCGGCATGAATACCGTCACGGCCGCCACGACCTATGCCTTCGGATGCGCCGTCGTGATCGGGATCGGGGTAGTGATTCGGTCGATGCTGCGTGGCTGGAAGCGGCGGGCAGAACGGCAGGCCGACCTGATCGGCGAGCTGCCCGCGATGCCCGATCTGTTCGGCTCTGCGGTCATCGGACCCACCCGTGGGCTGTACGTCGGAAGCACGCTGGCGCCCAACTGGCTGGAGCGGGTGGCTGTCGGCGATCTCGGCTACCGTTCGAAGGCGGTGCTGAACCGGTACCCGGAGGGGATCCTGCTGGAGCGGTCCGGGGCTAGCCCGGTCTGGATTTCGCAGGAATCGCTTATCGGTGTGCGCACCGAACAGGGTCTGGCCGGCAAGGTGCTGCCGGGCGGACGGACCGAGACATCCGGGGGCCTGCTGGTGCTGCGCTGGCGGCTGCCGTCGGGCACCGAGATCGACAGCGGCTTTCGCGGCGATGACCGTGCCGACTATGCCCGGTGGACCTCGCAGGAGAAACAGACAGGAGCAGCGTGACTGACAACAAGGCCGTCCTGGTACTGGAGGACGGACGCGTCTGTACCGGCACCGTGTTCGGTGCGACCGGTCAGACACTCGGCGAGGCGGTGTTCTCCACCGGCATGTCCGGCTACCAGGAGACCCTGACCGATCCGAGCTATCACCGCCAGATCGTGGTCGCCACCGCACCGCAGATCGGCAACACCGGTTGGAACCCCGAGGACGGTGAGAGCCGGGACGACAAGATCTGGGTGGCCGGCTACGTGGTGCGCGATCCCTCGCCGCGGGTGTCCAACTGGCGGGCCACCGGCTCGCTCGATGACGAATTGATCCGGCAGGGCATCGTCGGGATCGCCGGCGTGGACACCCGAGCGGTGGTGCGTCATCTGCGGACCCGAGGTTCCATGCGGGCCGGCGTATTCTCCGGGCCGGCACTGGCCGACGAGACCGAGCTGCTGCGTCGGGTCAGCGACCAGCCCGCGATGCTCGGTGCTGATCTTTGCGGCGAAGTCAGTACACACCAGAGCTATATCGTCGAAGCATTAGGGCCGCAACGGTTCACCGTCGCCGCACTTGACCTCGGAATCAAGACCAACACGCCGCGCAACTTCGCCCTCCGGGGGATCCGAACCCATGTGTTACCCGCGTCGGCAACCTTCGAGCAGATCGCCGACCTCGCACCCGACGGTGTATTCCTGTCCAACGGGCCCGGTGACCCCGCCACCGCCGACCGGGTCGTCGGCGTCACCCGCGAGATCCTCGGCGCCGGAATCCCGCTATTCGGTATCTGTTTCGGTAATCAGATCCTCGGCCGGGCCCTGGGGCGTGCCACCTACAAGATGGTGTTCGGCCACCGCGGTATCAATGTGCCGGTGATCGACCACGCCACCGGTCGGGTGGCGGTCACCGCGCAGAACCACGGCTTCGCACTCGAGGGCGAGGCGGGCGAGGTGTTCGACACCGACTTCGGCCCGGCGGTGGTCAGCCACACCTGCGCCAACGACGGAGTGGTGGAGGGCGTCAAACTCGTCGACGGGCGTGCCTTCTCAGTCCAGTACCACCCCGAGGCCGCCGCGGGCCCGCATGATGCCAACTACCTCTTCGACCAGTTCGTCGAACTGATGAACAGGGGAGACCGCTAGATGCCACGCAGAACCGACCTGAACCACGTCCTGGTCATCGGATCCGGCCCGATCGTCATCGGGCAGGCCTGCGAGTTCGACTACTCCGGCACCCAGGCCTGCCGCGTGCTGCGCTCCGAGAGTTTGATGGTGACCCTGGTCAACTCCAATCCGGCCACGATCATGACCGACCCGGAGTACGCCGACCACACCTACATCGAGCCCATCACGGCTGAGTTCGTCGAGAAGGTGATCGCTCAGCAGGCTGCCCACGGCAACCCGATCGACGCACTGCTGGCCACCCTCGGCGGTCAGACCGCCCTGAACACCGCGGTGGCGCTGTACGAGAACGGAGCACTGGAACGTCACGGCGTGGAGCTGATCGGAGCGGACTTCGAGGCAATTCAGCGCGGCGAGGACCGGCAGAAGTTCAAGGATATCGTCGCCAAGGTCGGTGGCGAATCCGCCCGCAGCGCGGTGTGTTACTCCATGGCCGAAGTTCGTGAAACCGTCGCCGAGCTCGGACTCCCGGTCGTGGTGCGACCTTCCTTCACCATGGGTGGTCTCGGATCCGGAATGGCGCAGTCACTTGAGGACGTCGAGCGCATGGCCGGGGAAGGGCTCGTGGCATCACCCTCGGCGAACGTGCTGATCGAGGAATCGATTTACGGGTGGAAGGAATACGAACTCGAGCTGATGCGCGATCGTAACGACAACGTCGTCGTGGTCTGCTCGATCGAGAACCTCGACCCGATGGGTGTGCACACCGGCGACTCGGTGACGGTCGCCCCGGCGATGACCCTGACCGACCGCGAGTACCAGACGATGCGCGATCTGGGCATCGCAATCCTGCGGGAGGTTGGGGTGGACACCGGCGGCTGCAACATCCAGTTCGCCGTCGACCCGAAAGACGGCCGGCTCATCGTCATCGAGATGAACCCGCGTGTCTCGCGCTCGAGCGCGCTGGCATCGAAGGCCACCGGCTTCCCGATCGCCAAGATCGCCGCCAAGCTGGCCATCGGCTACACCCTCGACGAGATCCTCAACGACATCACCAGGGAGACCCCGGCCTGTTTCGAGCCGACCCTGGACTACGTGGTGGTCAAAGCGCCTCGGTTCGCCTTCGAGAAGTTCCCGGGTGCAGACCCCACGTTGACCACCACGATGAAGTCGGTGGGCGAGGCGATGTCGTTGGGCCGCAACTTCATCGAGGCGCTCGGCAAGGTGATGCGCTCCCTGGAGACCACCCGCGCCGGCTTCTGGACCGCACCTGATGAAGATGGCTGGGTCGAGGATGTTCTCACCCGGTTGCGCACTCCCACCGAGGGCCGACTCTACGACATCGAACTCGCGCTGCGGATGGGCGCCAGCGTTGAGCAGGTCGCCGAGGCATCTGCGGTGGATCCCTGGTTCGTCGAACAGATCAACGCCCTGGTGATGCTGCGGGCCGAACTGCTGGAGGCGCCTGTCCTCGACGGCGATCTGTTGCGGCGCGCCAAGCACAACGGACTTTCTGATCGCCAGATCGCGGCGTTGCGTCCGGAATTGGCCGGCGAGACCGGTGTGCGGTCGCTGCGTCAGCGCCTCGGCATCCATCCGGTGTTTAAGACTGTCGATACCTGCGCGGCGGAGTTCGAGGCAAAAACCCCCTATTACTATTCCAGCTACGAGCTCGACCCGGCGGCGGAAACGGAGGTGGCACCCCAGATCGAGAAGCCCAAGGTACTCATCCTGGGTTCCGGTCCGAACCGGATCGGGCAGGGGATCGAATTCGACTACAGCTGTGTGCACGCCGCCACCACGCTGAGCGATGTCGGCTTCGAGACCATCATGATCAACTGCAACCCCGAAACCGTCTCGACCGACTATGACACCGCCGATCGGCTGTACTTCGAGCCGCTGACTTTCGAAGACGTCCTTGAGGTGTTCGGTGCCGAATCCCGTTCCGGTGCAGGCGGTCCCGGCGTGGTGGGGGCGATCGTTCAACTCGGCGGACAGACGCCACTGGGACTTGCCCAGCGACTGGCCGACGCCGGAGTGCCGATCGTCGGCACCCGGCCAGAGGCCATCGACCTGGCCGAGGATCGCGGCCGTTTCGGTCAGGTGCTGATGAATGCCGGCCTGCCCGCACCGAAATTCGGCACCGCGACCAGTTTTGAGGAGGCGCGCGAGATCGCCGCCCGGATCGGCTATCCGGTGTTAGTGCGGCCGTCCTATGTGCTGGGCGGGCGGGGGATGGAGATCGTCTACGACGAGGAGACCCTGCACGGCTACATCACCCGCGCCACCCAACTCTCACCTGATCATCCCGTTCTTGTCGACCGGTTCCTCGAGGACGCGATCGAGATCGACGTCGACGCGCTGTGCGACGGCACCGAGGTGTACATCGGCGGGATCATGGAGCACATCGAGGAGGCCGGCATCCACTCCGGCGACTCGGCCTGTGCGCTTCCGCCGGTCACGCTGGGGCGCAGCGATATTGAGGCAGTGCGCCGTGCCACCGAAGCTATTGCCCACGGGGTCGGCGTGGTCGGACTGCTCAACGTCCAGTACGCGCTCAAGGATGACGTTCTCTATGTGCTGGAGGCCAACCCCAGAGCCAGCCGGACGGTGCCGTTCGTCTCCAAGGCGACTGCGGTACCGCTTGCGAAGGCCTGCGCACGAATCATGTTGGGCGCCAGTATCGCCCAGCTCCGCGACGAGGGTCTGCTGGTGCGAACCGGAGACGGTTCCTACCCGGACCCCAACGCCCCGATCGCGGTCAAGGAAGCGGTGCTGCCGTTCCGCCGGTTCCGCCGGGTCGACGGTTCGGGGGTGGACTCGCTGCTCGGGCCGGAGATGAAGTCCACCGGCGAGGTGATGGGCATTGACCGCGACTTCGGTAGTGCATTCGCCAAGAGCCAGACGGCGGCCTACGGGTCGCTGCCGACCGACGGCACGGTGTTCGTGTCGGTGGCCAACCGGGACAAGCGTTCGATGGTCTTCCCGGTCAAGCGGCTTGCCGATCTCGGGTTCCGGGTGCTTGCCACCGAGGGCACCGCGGAGATGTTGCGCCGCAATGGGATTCCTTGTGACGTGGTGAGAAAGCACTTCGAGACCCCGGGTGAGGGCCGACCTACGATGACGGCGATCGACGCGATCAACGCCGGCGAGGTCGGCATGGTGATCAACACCCCTTACGGCAATTCCGGACCACGGATCGACGGCTATGAGATCCGTTCGGCCGCTGTGTCGATGAACATTCCGTGTATCACCACGGTGCAGGGTGCCTCGGCTGCGGTGCAGGGTATCGAGGCCGCCATCCGCGGCGATATCGGCGTGCGCTCATTGCAGGAACTCCACGCATCCTTCGGCAAGGGCTGAGCCGGTGGCGGGTTTCGGTGTACGCCTGGCGGACGCGATCGCGGCCCGTGGACCGCTATGTGTGGGCATCGACCCGCATCCGGAACTGATGCGGGCCTGGGACCTGCCGGTGAGCGCAGACGGCTTGGCCCGGTTCTGCGATATCTGCGTACAGGCATACGCGGGCTTCGCCGTCGTCAAACCGCAGGTCGCATTCTTCGAGGCTTACGGATCAGCAGGCTTCGCGGTGCTGGAACGCACTATCGCCGGGTTGCAGTCGGCCGGTGTACTGGTACTCGCCGACGCCAAACGCGGCGATATCGGATCGACCATGGCGGCCTACGCCCAAGCCTGGGTGGGTGCGGGCCCGTTGGCGGCCGATGCGGTGACCGCATCGCCCTACCTCGGCTTCGGGTCCCTGGCACCGCTGCTGGAGGTCGCCGCCGAGCACGACCGTGGGGTATTCGTCCTGGCTGCCACATCGAACCCGGAGGGTGCCGGAATCCAGCGCGCCGTCGTCGACGGCCGCACGGTCGCCCAGTCGGTGGTCGATGCCGCGGGAGCGGCCAATCGTGCTGCCGCACAGGCGTTCGGCTCCGTGGGTGTCGTCATCGGAGCCACGCTGGACCAGGTGCCCGACGTGAGGGCACTCGACGGTCCGGTTCTGGTGCCCGGCGTCGGTGCCCAGGGTGGCCGCCCAGAGGCGCTGGCCGGACTGGGCGGCGCGCGCTCGGGCCAGCTGCTGCCGGCGGTATCTCGCGAGATTCTGCGGGCCGGGCCTGATCCGGCTGCCATTTGCGGCGCGGGTGAACGGCTCCGCGACGCGGTCGCCTATCTGGCCTGAGGTCCGGATTGCGCCCGACGCGACGCCCACGACACGCGCGACACGCCGTGAGGTGCACAAACCGGGTGAAATTCATTCGGGCGACCGGACCGGAGCCGATGCGTGGCGCTGCCCGGGCCCGGGCCGGGGAGCTAAAAACCCTGCTAGATGCCAATATCCGCAGCGAATAACGGGTGTTTTGGGGGTGACCGAGTCGGGTGTTCATGATTCGCCCAGGGCGTGATCCTGGGGTCGATTGGTGCTGCGTGTGCTGCGGGTTTGCGTTTCTGACGAGTGGGGCGGGTTAGATTTCGTCCGAGAGCCTGGGTACGGTCGGCGGCGCTGGCCAAAGAACCTGGCCCAGGCAAAACAATGATTGTGATGAGACGGAGGAACCCGTGGCCCTTCCCCAGTTGACCCCGGAGCAGCGCGCCGCCGCGCTGGAAAAGGCCGCTGCCGCACGTCGTATCCGAGCTGAGCTCAAGGAACGACTCAAGCGCGGTGGCACCAACCTGCAGCAGGTGCTCAAGGATGCCGAGACCAATGAGGTGCTCGGCAAGATGAAGGTTTCCGCTCTGCTGGAGGCCCTGCCCAAGGTGGGCAAGGTCAAGGCGCAGGAGATCATGACCGAACTGGAGATCGCCCCGACGCGCCGTCTGCGCGGCCTCGGCGATCGTCAGCGCAAGGCCCTGCTGGCGAAGTTCGACTTCTCCTAAGCAGGCCGATGGATGCCGGCGGTGGGCCGGGCGGTCAGACAGTGGCGCGAGGTCGCGTCCTGGTGCTGTCCGGCCCCTCCGCGGTCGGTAAGTCGACGGTCGTGCGGCGCCTGCGTGAGCAGATTCCGGACCTGCACTTCAGTGTCTCGGCGACCACTCGGGCACCACGCCCGGGCGAAGTCGACGGTATCGACTACCACTTCGTCTCAGCTGAGCGCTTCCAGCAGTTCATCGATGACGGTGAGCTGCTGGAGTGGGCTGAAATCCACGGTGGTCTGCACCGCTCCGGGACCCTGACGGAACCTGTGGTTCGCGCGGCCGCCACCGGCCACCCGGTGCTGATCGAGGTGGATCTGGCCGGCGCGAGGGCGGTCAAGAGGGCCGTGCCCGACGCCATCACCGTCTTTCTGGCGCCGCCCAGCCGGGCTGCCCTACAGCAGCGGATCACCGATCGCGGCACCGAAACGGCTGAGGTGATGGCCCGTCGGCTTGCCACCGCTGAGGCCGAACTTGCCGCCCAGGGCGAGTTCGACGTGGTCGTGGTGAACAGCCAATTGGATACAGCCTGCTCTGAATTGGTAACCTTGCTGGTGGGAAACGCGTCGCAGTCGGCGTGAGTGGTCACCGGCCACCGGCTCGAACCTTCAATCCACCAGGGGAACGTCCCTGCTATCCGCCAGGAGAACGCTAAGTGACAACCAATTCGGATCACTACGATCCGGCCCCCGGTGCCGCCACCGCCTACGACACCCCGCTGGGTATCACCAACCCGCCTATCGATGAATTGCTCGACCGGGTGTCGAGCAAGTACGCACTGGTGATTTACGCGGCCAAGCGTGCCCGCCAGATCAATGACTATTACAACCAACTGGGCGACGGTATCCTCGAGTACGTCGGCCCACTGGTCGAGCCTGGTCTGCAGGAAAAGCCGCTGTCGATCGCTCTGCGTGAGATTCACGGCGACCTTCTCGAACACACCGAAGGCGAGTAACCGCGGCGAACGCGGGTGTGTCCATGAGCCCCAAGCGGATCATCGTCGGCGTCGCCGGTGGCATCGCGGCCTACAAGGCATGTTCGGTGGTACGTCAACTCAGTGAGGCCGGCCACGAGGTCCGAGTGGTTCCCACTGAGTCCGCCCTGCGGTTCGTCGGTGCGGCTACTTTCGAAGCGCTGTCCGGAAATCCGGTGCGCACCGGTGTTTTCGATGATGTCCCCGAGGTTCCGCATGTTCGCCTGGGACAGCAGGCGGACCTCGTCCTCGTCGCACCCGCCACCGCCGACCTGCTGGCGCGCGCCGTCGCCGGCTGCGCTGACGATCTGCTGACCGCCACCTTGCTGACCGCCCGGTGCCCGGTACTCTTCGCCCCGGCCATGCACACCGAGATGTGGCAGCACCCCGCGACGGTTGCCAACGTCGCGACCTTGCGTGAGCGGCACGCCGTCGTGCTGGAGCCGGCATTCGGACGGCTCACCGGTGCCGACACCGGTGCCGGCCGGCTGCCTGAGCCCGAGGAGATCACCACCTTCGCCGAGCTGTTGCTGGCCCGCTCGGATGCACTGCCTTACGACTTGAGTGGCACCAAGGTTCTGGTGACTGCAGGCGGAACCCGCGAGGCGCTGGATCCGGTTCGCTTCATCGGCAACCGGAGTTCCGGTAAGCAGGGCTACGCGGTGGCCCGGGTTGCGGTCCAACGCGGTGCCGACGTCACGCTGATCGCCGGTAACACCGCCGGACTGGCGGATCCGGCAGGCGTGCATGTCCTGCACGCCACATCGGCGGCCCAGATGCACGAGGCGGTGTCCAAACATGCCCCCGATGCGCACGTGCTCGTGATGGCTGCTGCGGTCGCCGACTACCGGCCGGTCCACGTTGCCGCGAGCAAGATTAAGAAGGCCGCCGACGCCGCGCCGACTATCGAATTGGTGCGCAACGACGATGTGCTTGCCGCTGCGGTGCGGCAGCGCGATGACGGCCGGCTGCCCAATATGCGCGCCATTGTCGGGTTCGCCGCTGAGACCGGCGACGCCCAAGGCGACGTTCTGTTTCATGCCCGCGCGAAACTGAGCCGCAAGGCCTGCGACCTTCTAGTCGTCAACGCAGTCGGGGACGGGCGCGCATTCGAGGTCGACAGCAATGATGGCTGGCTCTTGGGCGCCGACGGCACCGAGTCGGCACTCGAGCATGGTTCGAAGACTCTGATGGCGAGCCGTATTGTGGACGCGATCGCCGCGTTGCTTCGCGGCAGTGGGGGATAGCCCCCCCGCGCCGCCGGTTCGGCTGGACCGTGCGGTAACAGGATTTGCATAACCAAGCGCCGAAGGGGATTGACACTGTGAGCGATAACGGTCGGCTGTTCACCAGTGAGTCGGTAACCGAGGGACATCCCGACAAGATCTGCGACGCGATCAGCGACTCGGTGCTCGATGCTCTGCTCGAGCGGGACCCGCACTCGCGCGTTGCGGTGGAGACACTGGTGACCACCGGGCAGGTCCACGTCGTCGGCGAGGTGACCACGTCGGCCTACGTCGACATTCCGAAGATCGTGCGCGATCGTATTCTCGACATCGGCTATGACTCCTCAACCAAGGGCTTCGACGGCGCATCCTGCGGTGTGAACGTCGCCATCGGCGCACAGTCGCCCGATATCGCCCAAGGTGTGGACACTGCCCACGAGGCCCGCGTCGAGGGCGCCGTCGACCCATTGGACGCACAGGGCGCCGGCGATCAGGGATTGATGTTCGGCTACGCGATCCGCGACACCCCGGAACTGATGCCGCTACCCATCGCCCTGGCGCACCGGCTGGCCCGCAAGCTCACCGAGGTCCGCAAGAACGGCCTGCTGGACTACCTGCGGCCCGACGGCAAGACCCAGGTGACCATCCAGTACGCCGGCAGCACCCCAATCCGGCTCGACACCGTCGTGCTGTCCACCCAGCATGCCGAGGGCATCAACCTGGAAGCCAGGCTGGCCCCGGACATCCGGGACACGGTTGTCAGCGCCGTACTCGCCGAGTTGGGACACGAGACCCTGGACGTCTCGGACTATCGGCTGCTGGTCAATCCGACTGGAAAGTTCGTCCTGGGCGGCCCGATGGGGGATGCGGGACTGACCGGCCGCAAGATCATCGTCGACACCTACGGCGGCTGGGCTCGCCACGGCGGCGGCGCGTTCTCCGGCAAGGACCCGTCCAAGGTTGACCGTTCGGCCGCTTACGCGATGCGCTGGGTGGCCAAGAACGTGGTCGCGGCAGGACTGGCCGAGCGGGTCGAGGTCCAGGTGGCCTATGCGATCGGTAAGGCCGCGCCGGTCGGGCTGTTCGTCGAAACGTTCGGCTCGGAAACGGTAGACCCGGCCCGCATCGAGAAGGCCATCACCGCGGTCTTCGACCTGCGACCCGGTGCGATCGTTCGCGATCTCGACCTGCTCCGGCCGATCTACGCCCAGACCGCGGCCTACGGCCACTTCGGCCGCACCGATCTCGATCTGCCGTGGGAGCGCCTCGACAGAGTCGAGGATCTGAAGAACTCGGTCTGACTCAGGCGCTGAACCGGTAGTCCGAGAGCGGGAAGCGGCGGCTGCGCCAGTACGCCTGCACGGTGGTGTCGGGCCGCAGTGGGACGTCGCCGTGCTTGTCGAAGTAGTAGCTGTTGGCAAGCTTGCAGCTGTCCTGCCAGAAGATCTGGCGATGCCTCTTGCTCAGCATCTCGGCGAAGAAGCGGTCATTGGCCTCCGGTGTCACCTCGACGCGGTTGGCCCCGCGGCGGCGTGCCTGCGTCAGGCACCGCCCGATGTGGTGACTCTGGGCCTCGATGAGGGCGAAATAGGAGGAGCCGACGTAACCGTAGGGGCCGAAGACGGTGAACATGTTCGGAAATCCCGGGACGCTCACACCTTCGTAGGCCTGCAGCCGATTGGTGTCCCAGTACTCCACCAGCGACAGCCCGCCCACGCCGGTCACGGGATAGGTGCCGCTGTCGATATCCATCACCTTGAATCCGGTAGCCAGGATGAGGACATCGGCGTCGTGCGCCTCGCCGTCCGCCATCACGACCGCGGTGGCGGTGATGCGCTCGATCGGCTCGGTCACAAGCTCGACGTTGGACCGGTTGAAGGTCGACAGGTAGGTGTTGTGGAAGCCGGGTCGTTTACACCCCACGGCGTAGCGGGGGGTCAACTTGTCACGGACGACAGGATCGTGAACCTGCCTGCGTAAGTAGGCTTTTCCGCCCTCGTCCATCCGTTTGGCAAACGGGTTGAGGGTGAAGTAGTGCGCCGCGATCGGGAACGTCAACTCCACGTAGGCCTGGCTGATCCACCGGTGTAGGGACTTGCCGCCGGGAATCCGCATCGCCCACCGGGCTGCCCGCGACAGCGGTACGTCGAACTTGGGGAAGCACCAGATCGGGGTGCGCTGGAACACGGTCAGCTTCTCGACCGCGGATGCGATCTCCGGGATCACCTGCACCGCCGAGGCGCCGGTGCCGATGATCGCCACCCGCTTGCCGGTCAGGTCCTGGCTGTGGTCCCAGCGAGCGGTGTGCATCGTCACACCGACGAATGAATCGACGCCGTCGATGTCGGGCGGCTTCGGGATGGTCAGCGCGCCGCTGGCGTTGATCAAAAATCGCGCGGTGACCGTCTCGCCGGAATCCAGCTCCACCCGCCAGAGGTCGGCGTCGTCGTCGAAGGACACTCCGAGGACCCGGGTGCCCAACGTGATTTTCGGTCGCAGGCCGTACTTGTCGGCGCAGTGCTCGGCGTAGGCGCGCAACTCGCGGCCCGGTGCGTAGGTGCGGGACCACTGCGCGCTCTGCTCGAAGGAGAACTGGTAGGAGAACGACGGAATGTCTACGGCGATACCGGGGTAGGTGTTCCAGTACCAGGTCCCGCCGACCCCGTCGCCGGCCTCGATGATCCGGTAGTCGCTGAGCCCGGCCCGGTCGAGGGAGATCGCGACGCCGAGTCCGGAGAACCCGGCGCCGACGATCAGCGTCTCGACATCCGGGATCACCACACCAGGACCTTAGTGGCTCAGCCGCCGATGAACGCGTCGAACGCCCATTGGAATTGCGCCGGAACCACCTGCACGCCGCACTGCGCCTGCAGGGTGCCCAGGGGCGCGAGAATCTGCTTGAAGGCGGCGTACTCCTGGGGGTTCGAGCTGGCATAGGCGCGCAGGGTCGCCTCGGCCTGCGGTCGTGGCTGCAACGCCGCTGTCAACAGTGCCTTGTTGCCGTCAGGGTGGGAGTCCATATAGGCCTGAGCCTGCTGGCCCACTGATTCTTTGGCGCTGTCCACCGTGGCGGGGCTGCAATCGGGTGCCGCCGACGCCATCGGCGCGGCGAGGCCGGCCAGGGCGATGCCGCCGATGAGGCTTCCGATACAGAAACGGGCGACGCGCGCGGTTTCGCCGGATGTCATGAGGCCGGGGGTCATGAGGCGTAGTCCTCCAAGTTGTGGTGTCGTGCTGATGGCTGTCGTAGGTGTTGTCGCCACGTGCTCCATAGACGTTACCTGCGGCGCTGACCCTCCCAGCTAACTGCTGGTCAGCGGTGTAGCGCCGTCCGCAGAGCCGCCAGGCCGCGGTCAGTGGCCTCGGTGGCCGCCGGCACCACACCGGCATAGCCCAGATAGCCGTGCACCAGCGTCTCGGCATTGTGCAGTTCGACATCGCCACCGGCGGTGGCCAGCAGTTCGGCGTAGCGGATGCCGTCGTCACGAAGCGGGTCGTGCCCGGCGACAGCCACGTAGGCCGGCGGCAGTCCGGACAGGTCGGCCGCCCGGCCGGGGGCCAGGGTGGCCGGGGGATCGGTCAGGTCGACGTGACCCGCATACCAGCGGGTGAACGCATCCATGGCGGCACTATCGAGTACCGGCGCGTTGGCGTTTTCGGTGAACGATGGCAGCGAGGTGTCCCACATGGTCGACGGGTACCACAGCAACTGGAACACCAACTCCGGGCCGCCCGTATCGCGGGCCAGTTGGGCAACGACCGCCGCCAGGTTGCCGCCGGCCGAATCACCGGCCACCGCGAGCCGTGAGGAATCGGCCCCGAACTCATCGGCGTGGTCAGCTACCCAGCGGGTTGCGGCCCATACGTCCTCGACCGCGGCCGGGTAGGGATGCTCAGGTGCCAGCCGGTAATCGACCGAGACCACCACCGAGTTGGCGGCGACCGCGTGCTCGCGGGCCGTGACGTCATGGGTGTCGAGGTCACCGAGCGCGAATCCGCCGCCGTGAAAGAACATCGTGACCGGGTGCGGGCGCGCTCCGGTATCGGTGTCTGGCCAATAGACCCGGACCGGGATCGGTCCGGCAGGTCCATCGATATGACGGTCTTCGACTCCGAGGTCGGGATGCAAAGGGCGACGGGGCAATTCGCGTAATCCGCGCCGGGCGGCTTCGACGCCGTCGTCCACCGTCAGTCGAAACGGTACAGCTTCCAGTACCTTCTGCAGGATGGCGTCAATGGGTGGTCTTTCGTGAGATTCGGCCATGGGGACACGGTACGCAGGTGCAACGCGTGCGGTGTGATGGGTAGCCGGGGTGGCCACTGCCGCTGAGTGCCCTTTCTGTCAGAGCCCGTGGTTACTCTCGGTTAGACGACCAATTTGAGGGGGAAACACCATGACTGACAACAACATCACCCTGATCGCGGCTCTACTGGACCGGTCCGGATCGATGCAGACGATCGCCGACGATATCCGCGGCGGGTTCGACGCCTACATCGCCACCGAACACGCCCAGCCGGGCACCACACTGGTGACGCTGGCGCAGTTCGACGACCATTACGAGATCGTCTACCAGAACCGGGATGCCGGTAGCGTGCCGCCGCTGGCGTTGGAGCCGCGCGGCTGTACGGCGTTACTTGACTCGATCGGACGGTTCGTCACTGAGGTCGGTCGCGAACTTGCCGAGTTGCCCGCCGACGAGCGCCCCGGCGATATCACCGTGCTGGTGATGACCGACGGCTATGAGAACGCCAGCACCCAGTGGACCGTCGAGGCCGTGCGCGCGCTGATCTCCCAACAGGAGACCGACTACGCGTGGGACTTCGTGTTCCTGGGTGCCAATATGGATGCCGTCGACGTCGGCACCAATCTCGGGTTTGCCCCGGGGAAGTCGCTGACCTGGGATGCCTCCGAGGACGGCGTCGAGGGGGCCTTCGCAGCGGTGGCCGCTTATTCCGGTCGCAAGCGGTCCCGGGGCGCCGCGCCGGCGGCCTCGATAGTGTTCGATGATTCCGAGCGCCGCAGGGCGCACAGGAAGCGGTAACGCGCGGAGCCCTAACAATCCAGGGAGTCGCAACAACAGGGCGGGAGCACGGCCGTTGATGAACGAAGTGAAGAGCCGATTGGGGTGAGCACATCCGGCCGGCGGGCCGCTGAACACGAGCCCATTGCCCGGGTTCTGCCCATGCTGTCGGTGCCGCACCTGGACCGTGAGTTCGACTATCTGGTGTCGGCGGAGCAATCCGACGACGCTCAACCCGGAGTGCGGGTGCGGGTGCGCTTCCATGGCCGGCTCGTCGATGCGTTCGTGCTCGAACGCCGTTCCGACACCGACCACGTTGGACAGCTGGGCTGGCTGGATCGGGTCATCTCGGCCGAGCCGGTGCTCACCGGCGAGGTGCGGCGGCTGGTCGACGCGGTGGCGGCCCGCTACGCCGGCACCCGGCCCGATGTGCTCCGGCTGGCCATCCCGCCGCGGCACGCTGCCGCGGAGAAAACCCAGCGGGCCGTTCCACTGCTGCCGGTGGTCGAGCCCGTCGACCCGGCCGGGTGGGCCCGCTACACCGGCGGCGGTAAGTTCCTCGAGGCGCTGCACGGCGGGCGCGCTGCCCGCGCGATGTGGCAGGCGCTGCCCGGAGAATCCTGGTGCTACCGGTTGGCCGAAGCCGCTGCCGCCGCGGTCAGCGGAGGCCACGGTGTACTGATCATCGTTGGAGACCAACGCGATATCGACGCACTGTTGCCGGCTGCCACCGCGCTGATCGATGAGTCCGTCGTGGTGGCGTTGGCGGCAGGCCTGGGACCGTCGGCCCGGTACCGCCGCTGGCTCTCGGTGTTGCGCGGGCAGGCCCGGCTGGTGATCGGCACACGCAGTGCGGTGTTCGCCCCCGTGGACAAACTCGGCCTGGTGATCGTGTGGGACGACGGGGATGACAGCCTCGCCGAACCCCGTGCGCCGTACCCGCACGCCCGCGAGGTCGCCATGCTGCGCGCCCACCAATTGCGCTGCGCGGCGCTCATCGGCGGCTACTCCCGCACCGCCGAAGCCCAGGCGTTGATCGCCAGCGGCTGGGCTCACGATCTGGTGGCACCGCGGCCCGTCGTCCGCGCCGACGCCCCCCGCGTCGTCGCACTCGATGACACCGGTGACGCCGAGGAGCGCGACCCCGCGGCCCGGAGTGCCCGGCTGCCGTCGGTGGCGTTGCGTACCGCGCGGGCCGCGCTGGAACGCGGGGCACCGGTACTCATCCAGGTTCCGCGGCGCGGATATGTGCCGTCTGTCGCGTGCGCCAAGTGCCGCACCGTCGCCCGATGCCGGCACTGCATGGGTCCGCTGTCACTGTCGGACCGCGACGCGGACGGAGCGGTGTGCCGGTGGTGCGGACGCATCGATATCGGCCTGAAGTGCCGGCGCTGTGGGGCCGACGCGGTCCGTGCCGTGGTGGTGGGTGCCCGGCGAACGGCCGAGGAACTGGGCCGGGCATTCCCGGGCGTCGCGGTCATCACCTCGGCCGGCGATTCCATTCATACCGAGATCGGTGCGGGTCCAGCCTTGGTGGTGGCTACCCCGGGCGCGGAGCCGCGGGCCCCGGACGGCTATGGCGCGGCGCTGCTACTGGACAGCTGGTCGTTGTTGGGACGTCAGGATCTGCGCGCCGCCGAGGACACGCTGCGCCGCTGGATGGCGGCCACCGCGCAGGTGCACTCCCGGACGGCGGGTGGCATCGTCGTCGTGGTCGCGGAGTCGGCGATCCCGACCGTCCAGGCTTTGATCAAGTGGGATCCGGTGGGGCATGCCGAGGCTGAATTGGCTGCCCGCGTCGCGGTCGGGCTGCCGCCGGCCGTGCATATCGCCGCCGTGGACGGGGCCTCGGATGCCGTCACCGCACTGCTTGCCCAGTCGGCGTTCCCGGCCGACGCCGACGTGCTGGGCCCGGTTGACCTCCCGCCCGGGGTTCGCCGCCCGCCCGCCACCGCCGCTGGTGACAGTGTCATCCGGATGCTGATCCGGGTACCCCGTGAGGAAGGCCTTGCACTGGCGGCCTCGCTTCGCGAGGCGATCAGGGTCACCAGCGCCCGGCATGACCACGAAGCCGTCCGGGTGCAGATCGACCCCCTGCATATCGGCTGAGCACCAACTAGGCTCAATATCCACCGCCACGGGGAGGCCTGATGAAGTCGATCGGCCGCAGAGTTGCATGGTTGATCCCGTTGTTGCTCGCTGTCGTCGGGCTGCTCTGGCCCGTCGTGTTCAGTGGCACACCTTCCAGCGGTGAGGTCTCCGACCCGGTGACCATCTCCACTCTGCGCGCGGACTTCACCGTCGACCGCGACGGAATAATGCAGGCCGAGGAGACGATAACGGCGGAGTTTCCGTATGGGCGCCACGGCATCTTTCGGTTCTGGGATGTGAGCAACCCCAACAACTCTCACCTTCGGCAGCTACCCGAGGTCAGCGAGATCTCCCTGGACGGCAATCCGGTTCCCTATCAATTGCTGTGGCAGAACAATGACCGGTTCCTGGTGGCCAAGATCGGCGATCCTGCCAATTATCTGACAATGGGAACCCACGTCTTCCGAATCCGCTACAGCATCTCCGGTGTACTCGATCCGGGCAGTGTGGGCGCGAAGAAGGACTTCGCATCCTCGACCGGTGACCCGTCGGCGCCCTCGGTGTTCTTCTGGAACGTGATCGCGCCGGGATGGGACAACCAGATCGCGTCGGCTCAGGTGACGGTGTCGCTCCCCGGACCGGTGACCGGAGCGCAATGCTCGGTCGGCACCGGCGTGGGCCGCGGTTGCGACGGTCTGGCCGTCGACGGTGACGCGGTGCGATTGTCGGCCACCGATCTTCCGCCCCGCACCCCGGTCACCCTGCGGGCCGGCGTCGACGTCCCCACACCGGCGCAAGCCGAGGTGCCGTGGTCACTGCGTTGGGATCCGGTGCTGGGCCGCTCGGTAACGGTCGTGCTCTGGCTGCTCGGCCTGAGTGCGACGGCCGGACTCGGGGCGTTCCTCTGGTGGCGTACCACCGTGGAAACGTCACCGGGTTTTCCGCTGCAATACGCCCCGCCGAAGGGCCTCGGACCCGTGCAGTGCGAGTACATTCGGGCCGAGAAGGTGCCGGCGGAGGGCCTGACCGCCACGATGTTCTACCTTGCCGACCGGGGACTGCTCTCGTTGGATCAGGGCGGCAAGAAGAAGTGGACGGTACACAGTGTGGGGGAGCACGGGGCGTGGAACGACGTAGACCCGGTGAGTCTCGCGGTCGGCTCAGCACTGGGGCTGGATTGGCCCGGGGCAATCTTCCACGCCGACGGTGGAGTCGCCGCCGGCGCCAGGCTCGCCGCCGCCAAGGAGGCGATGGAATCCGCGACCAAGGAATGGGCGATCGGCCAGGGCCTGATTGCCAAACACCCGTCGGAGTTATTGCTTCGAGTCGCCAATATGGTGGCACTGGCGCTGGCAGTCTGTGGCTTCCTTCGCTGGCTGTTCCCGATCACATTGTGGGGATTGCCTTTCGCCGTCTTCTTCCTGCTGTCGCTACCGGCGTGGAGTCCGGGTATCGGACTGCGGCGGACGCCCGCCGGCCGCCAGTTATGGTCGGAGGTCGGCGGCTTCCACCGCATGCTGGCCACTGATTCCGCCGAGTCACGATTCGACTTCTCCGCACGCAAGGATCTCTACACCGCCTATATTCCGTTCGCGATCGCCGGCGGCGCCGCCGCGCTGTGGGCAGCCAAATACCAGGCGGCCACTGGACAGGTACCGCCACAACCCGGCTGGTACCACTCGTCGTCGGGCACGGTCTGGAGTTCATCGTCGTCGGGGGGTGCTAGTTTCGACAGCTTCGAGTCCGCGCTGTCGTCGTCTATCGGTGCTTACACCGCATCGCAGTCATCGTCATCGTCAAGCGGGGGTGGCG
>Ga0194051_1000152_pt1 | contig 38660 bp, 31 predicted proteins | sample SepL2320m_MetaG_FD_161275 | JGI IMG/M metagenome (GOLD analysis project Ga0194051, IMG submission 161275) | Anoxic zone freshwater microbial communities from boreal shield lake in IISD Experimental Lakes Area, Ontario, Canada - Sep2016-L239-20m | ecosystem: Environmental > Aquatic > Freshwater >... | reverse complement strand
TCGGATCGTATTCATGGAAGCGGCAAGATTTTGATGTTCTTGTACCAGCAATCGCTTCCATGGTCCTGCAAGCCGATATATCCTTTGCGCGAATGCGTCTTGTAGGCCACGTCAAATTTATGAGCCGAGCCATCAGCACGTTTGTTGGGTTCTGGCCACTGATCAAGATCGATGTGAGAAACCTGCTGACCATTGAGTGTGAGAGCAAGTACCGCGTGATCGCTTGAAATGACGATGTGATTCCATTGGCCAACAGGATTCATGGCGTTCTTGGTTGGCTTCACCAAATCATAAATCGCTCCCGTATCATGGAAGCCAGCGGTCATCGTGTCATCGATGGCAATTTCAATGCCGTTGAAGCCAATATCCTTACCGGGCCGAGGCATTAGCGGAAACGTACGAACGAAAATGCCACTGTTACACCGAGGGCTGATTTTAAAGTCGAGCGAAAGCGTGTAGTTTTCCCATACTTGTTTGTGCATCAACATGTAGTCGCATGGATGTGGATTGAGGCTTCCTTCCTGAACATGCTTGTCCGAAAGTGGTTTCTCTTTGGGAGACATCCAGCCTTCGGTGGAGTGGCCGTCAAACAGCAATCGCCAGCCGTCCTTCTTTTCTTGCTCGGTCAATGTATTGTCGGCAGCAAATGACAGTGACACTGAGATCGCAATCGTCAGCATGGTCAAGAATGCACGCTGAACCATAAAGTTTTTCTTTTGCACAGTGATCTCCTTGAGGATGGTTGCGTATTCATTTGGAAACAACCGCATGATTTTGCGGCGATAATCGCTTAGAGCGTCCAGCCTTTTCGATATTCGGTGTGAACATATTGATTGAGTTGGGGTGCATTGGTGATCGTGAGCGAGTCGCTCTCCCATTCCAATCGCGTGCCTGGAGATCGCATTGCAAGAACTCCGAGCAACACGGTTTCGGTCATCGGTCCAGAGTATTCAAAATGATCGACCGGTGTTTTTCCACCTTTGCAGGCTTGATACCACTCCTCGTAGTGGCCGGGAGACCGATCAATTGTCTTTGGCACAGACATCGCCTGTTCATGCAAGGCAGTTGAAACAAGTTGCGGCATTCCGCCGTGCGAAGAATGAAACATTTTTCCTTTGCTGCCAACGTAGAGCACTCCATTACTCGGCAGACGATTGTCTCCTGACATCTCGGTTGGGGTCGGTGGCATGAGACCGCCGTCGTACCACGTCATCGTTACGGGAGGAAGAGTTTGACCGCCGTATTGTCTCGCCGGAAACTGATACGTCACGATCGCAGCGATGGGAAACGTTTCGAAGTTGATCGCATTGTCTGACAGCACCGTACCATCGTGAGTTGTGCTCGCCTCCACAGATGTCGGTGCTCCCAAACCAAGGGCCCACACGGGATGATCGATGATGTGACAGCCCATGTCGCCGAGGGCTCCGGTGCCAAAATCCCACCAGCCACGCCAGCCAAACGGAGCATAACCGGGATGATACGGACGCTCCTTGATCGGACCGAGCCAGAGATTCCAGTCGAGTGTCGCTGGAACCGCAGGCGTAGCAGTCGGCCTGGGTATCCCTTGTTTCCAAAGTTTTCCTGCACGATCAGACCACACGTGAACTTCCCGGACTTCGCCAAGAATGCCTGCCTGAATCCATTCGTTGGTTCGTCGTGAGCCTTCGCTTGCATGCCCCTGATTTCCCATCGAGGTCATCACTTTTGCCACTCGAGCCGCCTTCGTTAATTCACGACATTCGTACAACGTATGCGTGAGCGGTTTCTGCACGTAGACGTGCTTGCCTGCTTGTATCGCAGCCATCGCGGCAACAGCATGGATATGATCCGGGGTTCCGACGCTGACCGCGTCGATATTCTTCGCTTCTTTGTCGAGCATCTCTCGAAAATCTTTGTACCGTCGCGCCTTTGGATGCGCGAGAAATGTTCCGGATGCGTGCGATTCATCAACATCACACAGCGCAACGTAATTGGCTCCGAGCTTTGTGATCGTGGCGATGTCGCCGCCACCCATTCCACCGCACCCGATGCCAGCAACATTGAGTCGCTCGCTCGGAGGAATTTGTCCCGGTCCGCCAAGCACGTGCCGTGGAACAATTGTAAAACTCATCGCCGTGGCCGCCGACGCTGAAAGAAACGCTCGACGATTGACAGCCTGAGTGGGAACGGATTGTTTTTTAGAATCTGTCATACAAACGTCTCCAGAAAGAACTTGTTTAGGGTTTGTGACGCGTTGAAAAAAGAAGGGGTGACTCGTGCCTCTCGCGACTCACGGGGCCTTCAAGGAGCGGTCTCATTTTCCGATCAAAATCTTTTTTTGCCTGCCATACGATCACGGCTAACGGAATCGCCACGACACAAAGACGAACGAGGGGCCGCTGCATGATTGTCGGAACCTTGCACATACGATTCGCAGGATACCACGCTAGCAACGGCGCAAGAAATACGATCACAGCAGTGATCGTAGGAAGACCTCCAAAATATCGGCCAATAACAAGCAGGCCGAACAGTGCAACGATCCCAAGGCCCGTCATGCCGCACGTAGAAGCCGGTCGATCAGACTGATACGTCGCCACTGCTCCACCGCAAAGAGCAGCTGCCAAAGGAAGTGCGGCAGCACCTCCGTTCAAATAACCGGCCATCATGATGAGTATGCCAGTACACAACAGGGCAAGTGACAGTGCAAAGAGCATCCCAGCGTCCCGTGTGCGTTGACTGAATTGCGACAGCAATTCCCAGACGATACCAAGTCCAATCGCGCAGAGAAGAAGCGAAACGACAGACCACACAATGGACAGTGGCTGCAGATGAACTGATCCATACAACAACACTCCGCCACATGTGGCCGACGCCAGGCCTCGCACGATTATTTCAGTCGTGCGGGAAAGCCGCCACCAACTCGCCACCAACTCGATGCCGCATGCCATGGGAAGCACGATGACCAGAAATCGATCGAGGCCATTGTGGGGCGGTAGCCGAAAATGAATTTGCAATACCGCCAAACCAGTCACCGCGGCTGCGGTGACTCCCACAACTCCAGCAACGGTATTCTCCCCCAGCAGAGAATCTCCGCCTCGTAATGCGAATATTCGAACAAGCAACCAGCCCATCAGCAACGTGCCTAGAAGCGTCTGTCCATAGAACAGAGGATCGGGCATCCGCTTACTTCCGCATCCCTTCGCAGTCGATAATGATAATTGCCTCATCGCCAATCGGTCCGATGGCATTTTTATCAAAACCATAATCGCTGCGTTTGAGTCTGAGTTCAGTTGAGAACCCAACGCGACGGGCGCTCATGGCCTCGATCTCATTGCCACCCATCAGATTGAACGTAATTGGCTTGGTTTTTCCGTGCATTGTGAAATCACCAGTGACTTCGTAACCGCCAGGAATAATTTTTGCCGAAGTACTTTTAAAATCAATCGTTGGAAACTGCTTTGTATCGAAGTAGTCGGGCTGCCGAAGATGTTCATCACGGCCGACGTTGGCGGTATCGACACTCTCGGCTTTGATCGAAAGCTGAAACGTCGATTTTGAAGGTTCCTGACGATCGATCGAGAAGGTGCCCTCAACCTGATTAAAGCGTCCGTGAATCCAACTGAGGTCGAGATGCCGAGCCTTAAAACTCACCGACGAATGAACAAGATCGTAGGTGTATTCGTCTGCGGCCTGAGCCGATCGGTCGATCCACATACCGACGCATGCGACCAGAGCGAGTGACATCGAAAGGAAAATACGGTTCATCGAAAAGCTCCTTAAAACTTAAATGAAAATACTCTGTATCTATAGCTGCAAAGGCCAAGCGGTGATCACTCGCAATCCTTCGACACACGAACCATGCAGCGAACACCGCTTCATCGAAGAAAATTTCGCAAGCCTCAAACAAGATCCGCGCGGACAACATCGTATGGTCGCTCGCGACTTGAGTAAAGCATGAGGCCAATCACAATGCCCCCCTTGATTCTTAGTTCTTCTCAGCGGAATTCACTGGGGAGATCGTCACCGTATGGGGCACCAGTGCAAGCGACGTTCGAACCGCAGCCTCTAATGCCGAAAGGATTTCAGTGCGCTCGACGATTGCTGCTTGACGCTTGGATTCGATTTCCGCTGGCGTCATCGTGATGCCTAGAAATTCAGGGATATTCACCGCCAACAACACCAGCCCGCGATAAATCTGATCGTGATGAAAACGATTCTTCGCTTCGATTGCGACCCTCACTGCCTTGACTTGTTCTGCTACAGGGCCCGCGGCCAATGCAGGGCCGGCGAGGTTGACCCCCTTCTTCAACTGATCTGCTGAATAATGCGCAACCACTCGATCTCCGAGCCGCACTTCGTATTGGCCCGGCTTGAGTCCACCAATCGCAAGTCCGTAGTTGTTGGCTTCTTCTAAGATCGGTGACCATTTCAAAATCGGCGCCGCATCCTCGGGAAAAAATGGAAGCGATTCGTCGAGTTGCTCAAACGACACACTCTCTCCTTGTTTCACGACGTTTGTTACTTTGCAATTTTCAGTTTTCACTGCTTTGAGATCGGTCGCATCGATCGATACGGTTGCAACAAGCGATGGAAAACCAAGCCCCTGAAGAATTGAATACGCCATGAGTGCTTGCCCCGGTGGCCCCGGGTGCACGGCATCTCCGGCCGTAATGCGATTGTATTTCGGACCCGACGCGCGGGCCTTATCGACGACCATGAGATACGGATGAAATTGATCGACGAACAATCCACCATTCTTTTCGGAAATCGTTTTCACTCCCTCTGAATACTTTTCCAGCGTGAGGTTATAGCCGGTGAGTGCCGTCGGGCCGGCTTCATCGCCATCGAGTGGCTGCGGCGTACACCAGGCAACGCGAACCCCGGCGGCTTTTGCCTGATCGGCGATGCCTTGTAAGCCTCCCATGTACGCTGTAAAGCCAGGTTCATCAAACGGTTTGTACGAGCCGTCATTCATGCCGAAATCAACGGTCATTGCCGTTGGCTGAAAGCTCATTGTGTCTCGCTTGAAACGGGCATTGCCACCGGTGCTTCGATCTCCACCGATACCAACATTGCGAAACGTGAGATTCCACTTCGGAAATCGGGTCGTCACCCACATTTCAACGTAGTTGCTGTAAAGATGCTGCTCCGTGATTGAGTCACCCATCATCACGATTCGATCGCCGTCATGAAAGAAAAAATCGGCTGCGATCGCATCTGAATCGCTGTTGACGAAAACGTGAAGCGTCCAGCAGAGCACAAACAGATTCGCAGCAATGGTACGGCACAACATGGCTTGGTTCCTTTTCAAGATGAATCACTGTTCAAAAGATAGATGCCAACTGAAAGAGTCGTTGATCTGAATGGATTTCCAAATATCGTCGCGATGGATTTGTTTGCAACTCCGACACAAAAAAGACTCGTGAGTGCCAAGCTTAGAGTCATCGAAAGCTCTGGAGTATCAAAAAAAGACGCGTCAACGGGCCTTTGTACACCAGTCTGGGATTCCTTCTCTATAAATGCCGATGTCAGGTTGGTAGAGTCTGTTCTTAAGGAGGGACTGCGAACGATGCTCGACATTATCGGTTCACATCAGTCGGTGTGCTGTAACGGCTCAACCCGGCGGGATTTCTTGAAAGTGGGTGCCTTAGGAATGACAGGCCTCACGCTCTCGGACCTGTTGCGGGCTCAAGCAGCCATGGGCTCAACCACAAAAGTTCCAGATAAAACTGTCATCTGGCTTTTTCTTTCCGGCGGTCCGTCACACTACGAAACGTTTGATCCCAAGCCCAACAATCTCCTCCCATATCGCAGCACGGTCGGGACTCTACAGACCAACGTCCCTGGAACACACATTGGTGGTTTGTTTCCACGACTGGCGAAACTGGCAGATAAATATTCAATCATTCGTTCGTTTGCCCATACCGCTGCAGACCACACGGCAGCAACCCACTGGCTGTCGACCGGTCACGATCATCCTCCTGCAGCCAACGGAGCGCCACCAATCAGCCCCAGTTTCGGATCGATGCTGTCAAAGTACCGTGGCTCGAATCATCCCGTGACGGGAATGCCCACATACGTTGGGTTGGATCACTTGTACGCTGAAGGACCCGCCTGGCTGGGTGCTGTTCACTCGCCGTTTGATGCTCGCGGAAATGCGCAAGCAAACATGACGCCCCGGATTTCATTGGATCGGGTTCATGATCGGAAGGCCCTGCGACAGACACTCGATCGCTTTGAGCGACACATCGATCAAAGTGGAGCGATGTTGGCCATGGATGAATTTGAAGGCCGAGCGCTTGAACTCATTCGAGGCAATGCTCATAAAGCGTTTGATCTGTCTCTCGAAGATCCTGCCCTGCGCAAACGGTATGGAACGGGCGGAAAGAAACTCGGTGAGAACCTGTTGTTGGCCCGACGATTGGCAGAAGCGAACACTGGCTTCGTTACAGTCTGGTACGGGGGATGGGATTCACACGGAACGAATCCCTCTGTCAACCACGGAACCATCGAACAAGAGATGCATAAGCTGGCACCGGAATTCGATCACGCGGTCTCAGTCTTCATCGAGGATTTGTACGATCGCGGCTTGGATGAAAAGGTCCTGCTTGCCATTGTTGGCGAGTTTGGCCGTTCTCCACACATCAATAAAGATGGCGGACGGGAACACTGGCCACAGCTTGGCAACCAAGTCTTGGTGGGTGGGGGTTTGAAGATGGGTCAGATCATCGGTGAATCAACGACGAAGGGAGATGTTCCAAAGTCTAATCCTATCTCCCCAAATGATCTGTTGGCGACATTGTTTCAATACATGGAAATGCCTCTGGATCTACAATACACCAGCCCCGCTGGCCGCCCGACCAGCATGCTGGAAACAGGAACGCCTCTTGCCGAGCTCTTTTCTTAGCGTTGGACCGCGTATCAGATTCAAAATGAATCTGTTTGTTTCCCTCGCGTTCTCGCCGCGACGCCCCGGTTCTCTCCACAAAAAAGAATTTGCCAATCAATTGTGAAGGCTTCTCAAAAATTTTCCCGGCTGATTGTACAAACCTCGATTGGATCATCTGAGTCTGTCTGTATGTAAAACGGAGAGGGCGGGATTTGAACCCGCGGTCCAGCTTTTGACCGGACACGTCTTTAGCAAAGACGCGCATTCGACCACTCTGCCACCTCTCCGAAATGTTCCATTTTTTTCAGTTTTTGTCTCGCGATACCAATGACTTTTGCGGATCGACAGCCAACCGCACAGATCAAATCGAACACAATTTAAAACTGACACGAGGATTGAAGAGTATTCTGTGCAGTACCAATTCCGGCTGCAAGGACTTACAACGCAAACCCCTGCATCGTGTGAGAACCGGCTTGTGGAGGTCCTCTTCGTCCGGGGCCGGATTCATCAGTTCCATTGGTCAATCTTTTTATTCGTCACCATTTTTCAAATTTGCTATGACGTTTTTCAAATTTCTATTTTCACTTTGTACAGGTCTTATTGCGAGCACTCTTCTTTTTTCACGACTGCATGCCGGGGAGGAGGAGCGTGAAACTGCTCTCGCGAGTGTGACCGCAGTCGACGCGCAGCGACATGTTGTCGCGCTCGCCGATGATTCGCTCGAAGGCCGTGAAGGAGGGAGCCGGGGTGGCCGGGCTGCCGGCACGTACCTGTCTCACTATTTGAACACAATTCATCTTGAACCAGCTGGCGACGCAGGCACATTTTTTCAACCTTTCGGGGGCATGCGAAATATTCTCGCCCTCATACCTGGGAGTGATCCAGCGGTATCGGATGAACTCGTGGTGCTCGGTGCCCATTACGATCATGTTGGATACGGCACATCGCAGAACAGTTTCGGACCAACGGGGCTCATTCATAACGGTGCCGATGATAATGCTTCAGGAGTCGCCGGGCTTTTGGAAGTGGCCGAGGCTATTTCAAAGCTTTCGCGACGACCTCGCCGACCCATTCTGTTTGCTCTTTGGGATGGAGAAGAAAAGGGGCTTCTTGGCTCCTATCACTTTTTGCGCCTTCCAACGGCAGCAACTACTGGAAAAAAGATTGTCTTTTCGCTGAACCTCGACATGATCGGTCGACTTCGTAACGACCGTTTGGAAATTTACGGTGCACGTACCGCAGAAGGGTTGCGGGCTCTTGTGTCAAAAGCCAACGAATCACATCGATTGCTGCTGGTGTTCGACTGGAAAATCGACAATGACTCCGATCATTATGCCTTTATCACTTCGAAAATTCCCACGCTCATGTTTCATACCGGTCTTCATGAGCAATACCACCGACCAAGCGACGATGTGCATCTGTTAAATCACGACGGCCTTCATCGCGTTGCAAAACTCACATTTGATACGATTACGTCCGTGGCCGATATGCCATCGGACCTACCAACCTACCGGCCAGCGGCTCGCAGCGAATCACACGTCAATCAGCGAAACCTTGAATCACCAATTCCTCAACTGCCGCTTCGCCTTGGGGTTGGCTGGGTCTCTGAAAATGTCGTCGGAGGGATGGCACAGCCCGTCATTGCGTCGCTGGAGCCAGGCGGCCCCGCCCAGCAGGCGGGCCTCAGAACAAAAGACACCGTCATCGCGATTGATGGTCAACCGATGAAATCACAAAACGAGGTCGTCGCCAAGGTTGCGACGGCAATCGATTCTCTTTCATTTGAAATTCTTTCTCTTGATGGTACTCGTCGAACAATCCGGGTCACTCTGCGAGGCACTCCAGTCCGATGGGGACTGGCCACTCGCATTGATCCTTGTGAACCTTCAACACCGATAGTCGTTCGAGTCACGTCAGGATCTCCAGCAGATCGCAGCGGACTCAAAATCGGTGACCGCATTGTTCGAATTGCAGGCGAAGCAATCTCTCAACAATCAACTGTTTCTGAACAACTCAAAGATGCCGTAAGCCCTGTTGAAATAATTCTTGAACGACAAGGAAGACTTACGACCTTGCAGTTGTCGGAAATACCGATCGAACACTAATCACAGCTACGCTGTGTCTCCGTGCAAGAACCCGTGGAAATACTCACCCACACCATTCCTTCCTGCTAAGGGTCGCAGGTGGACTTTTGCAGTCTACGATTTCTTGAGGTTCTCTAAGAATCACTCCGACTTTTTTTGACGATCAACTTCGAAAAAAACTCATTCTTTTTCGTCTTCTTCCTCGTCGTCATCCCAGTCGTCGTCGTCATCGTCGTCTTCGTCATCATCTTCTTCGTCTTCTTCGTCTTCTGCATCGTCTGCATCATCGTCGTCGACTTCTTCCCATTCTTCATCGTCTTCTTCTTCATCATCATCGTCGTCGTCTTCTTCATCATCGTCTTCATCGTCGTCGTCTTCCTCATCGCCAAAAGCACGGAGCGGATCTGCGTCTGGAATACAGACGAGATCTGCTACAAGACCACCGAGCACAGACTCGAAGTCCCATTCGCTTGAACCCTGAACCAACTCGTCGCGATGTATCCAACGTCTCGTCACCATCGTCACGGCAAAGCCTCCTTAACCCGGTTTGAATTCACAACCACTGTGAATTTTGATGCGAACTTTTCATTCCACGAATCTCGTTTTGTAGCAGCAGAAGTCAACTTCGACCACATGCCACGGAGAAACATTTTTTGCGATTGGCTCAGAAGTGTCTAGACCCCAGACTTTCGTTGCAAGCCTTCAACACTAAATTCGATTCAGATGAACATCCGTGAGGGGCGGTTCGGACGCCTCCGGCCCGTTCTGGGCCGTGGATCGCATCGCTTCTGCGGGGGGAAGATCCTCAAGCCGGCTGAGGCCAAACACCTTTAAAAAGCGTTTTGACGTGATGTAAACGTTTGGACGACCCAAATCCTCTGTTCGACCGCCAATTGCCGCGAGATCTCTTTCGAGCAATTGACGCAACATATCTTCGCATCCAACCCCTCGAATTGCTTCGATTTCCGAGCGTGTGATGGGTTGCCGATAGGCCACAATGGCGAGGGTTTCAAGGGCCGGAGCACTCAGCCGGGCTTCGGGGGTCACCTGCAAAAGCCGTCTCATCCATGGTCCAAACGGGGCTCGGGTGAGCAACTGGTATCCACCAGCGATGGACTCCACCCGAAAAGCCGAACCCGATTCTTCATAAAGGCGGTTGAGCTCTCGAAGCAGCGTACGAGCTTTTGTTCCATCAGTCAGCCTCGCAAGCTTTGCCAGCCGGCGGGTCGTTTGGGGTTCCCGGGAGACGAATAAAACTGCCTCCAGTCGCGCAACCTCTTCGCTTCGACGCTGTGGACCCGGCACCGCCTTCGCCAGAGATGTCATTTCTGCAGCAATTTTTCTCGATTGTCCCAGCAGGCGATTGCGCGTGGTTTTGTTTCGTGGACGCGGAACATGGGTCGGGGGCCGCCAGATCCGCAATCCGCCATCCGAGAGCGATCGTCGATTGGAACCGGCTCTCTTGTGATGCATAACGACACACTCCAGCACTCAAGATGGTCGGGGCGCCCGTCCATCGCACTCCAGTATCAAAGACCAAAAGCGACTTTTAGAACCGGCTGCTTTTTCCGTCATCCGATTTTTTTTCAATCGCGAGTCGATATTTCCACGATTCCACCTGTTCAAGCAGATTGTGCATTGCCTTGGAAGGGTCGTGGTCAGTGGTCTGAAAGACTCGCTGTAACTGTCCTGTTGGATCGGCACTCACTCGACAAGAACAACGATGCATTCCTGCCTCCGAAGCCACAACTCCTGTTTCAACAGAGACCGCGCCGAGCGATACAAGACGTTGTCTGATCTTCCGTTGAACGACGTTACTTTCTTGACTTTCCAGAGGCGTCGATACTGGTGGCGTTTGCGGTGGGAGTGATTGTGGAGTTGTCTCGGTTTTTGCTGCTAACAGCGATGGAGAGTCAATAAATAACGATTTTGGTTTCTCTTTTTTGTTCTCATTGTTTCCTGCAAGAATCATCGATTCCTCTGCAATCGATACCGGCACAGCAAGCCCGGGACCGGTGCGTTCAGCCGGCGGTGTAATCGCATTCGGAGATCCTAATGAGACGACAGGCATCACTACCGTCGAACCGAGCGATCGAAACACATTGGCTGATGTTGCAGTGCCGTCTTCTAAGAGTGCTGAGTTCGAAAACTCATTCAGTCTATTTGTGTTCGATGAAACGACTCGCGCGTCGGTTTGTTCGATGTTCGACGATGGACGATTCGGATCCGACAGTGGATTTTCTCTCGCATTGGCCTCCGTGTCGACAACACTCTCTTTGGATCCCACGGTCGGATTATGCTGATCATGCTTGGTCGACGGATTGACAATCCACATGCTGATTTGATCGTGCAGTGGCACCCAGAGATGCTGTTTGGCGAACACACGCACATGCCGTGGAATGTGATGTGAAAACATGGCGATGGCAGGAATCACCACCATGCAAAAACAGAGCACACATGTTCGTATTTTCATCACCTGATCACCGCTCAACTCTTTGTTCATGATTGCCGGCAGCCATTCGCCATAAAACTATTCATGCGGTGGCGACACTGCGAGCAGGGGAAGACTGGGGACAATAGCGATGCTCAGCGAGGCATTCAAGACGACTCCGAACGGCTCCATGCCCCTGAAAATAACATGCGCAGTCCTCCACCGACCCCCGGCGATCTCAGTCATACTCCGTCAGGACGCCTCGGCAGGGAGGCTGGAGGCGTCGAGCCGATAAAAATGAATGGCTGATGATTCAAATACGCTTTTGCGTTCTGACTCCGAAAATCCCTGAGTGAGTTGGGCTGCGGCATCAACCACGCGTTCATACGAGCCAGCGAGTTCGCACACAGGCCAATCGCTGCCAAACATGATTCGGGATGGACCAAACGCCTCGAACGCCGTGTCGGCATAACGCTTGAGATCACTCGGCTTCCATGAATCCCACGCAGCTTCTGTCACCATGCCGGAAAGCTTGCAGAACACGGTTGGAAACGAAGCCGCCTGTTTGAGATCCGCTCGCCAATCCGCCCACTGCCCCGAACGAATTGAAGGCTTGGCGACATGATCGATCACCATGCGCAAGTGCGGAAGACGACGCACCAATTCTCCAACATGCTTGAGATGGCGTGGATAGAAAAGAAGATCAAACGGAACATCATACTTTTCAAGCACTTTGAGCCCCTCAATGACTTCTTCTCGCACAATCCAATCATCGTCGAGTTCATCGTGCACGATGTGCCGCACACCGACAAAAAGCGGTGATTGTTTCAATTCAAGAACTGTTGTCTCGCATGCCGCGCCCGCTGAAAGATCAATCCACCCCACAACGCCAACAAGCCACGGACGCGTCTGGGCCATCTCCATCACCCAGCGGGCTTCTTCCAGATTATGTTGAGTCTGCACAAACACCGTTGCTCGAACACCGCATGCTCGTAAGTGCGGCACAAGATCGTCCGGAAGGAATGTGCGATGAATTGCCGAGAGCTTTGGGTCTTCAAGCCACGTGGTATTGAACCGACCGAGTTCCCAAAAATGATGATGCGCGTCGATCAATGGTGAATCCTCCACAAAAGATTGTACGACTCGTTTACTCTTTCCACGGCCTGCGGTCGTTGTTCTCAGATTTTCCCTCGATATAAAACCAGTCGTGTATGGGCGCAAGGATATCGAGAATTTCACGACAGAGTTTCTCGTCAAATGGCTCGGCTGCCCACCGTGCCCACCGTGCTACATTCTCTGGATTCGCGCTCCCGACAATGGTTGTGCTGATTTGAGGCTGACGCAGTGAAAATTGGAGAGCAACTTTTGCAATATCGCTGCCAGCGGCTCGGGCATGCGCAGCCGCCCGACTGCATACCTCTCGCACGTTGGAGTCGGCCTTATGCCACACAGGCAGTGGCGCATTTGTGAGAAGCCTGGCCGAAAAAGGGGCTGCGTTCATGATGCCAATCCCTTTCGATTCTAAGTCGTCTAACAGTGACACAAGCATCGTGTTCTGAAGCGTATAGTGATTGTAAGAGAGCATGACATCGATCGGAAATGCATTCATTACGTCACGAAATATTTTCATCGGATATCCTGAAACTCCGATGCAACGAACTTTTCCACGTTCCTGAATTCGCTGGAGCGCTGGCAGCGTTTCTTCGATGATCTGTTGTATGTCTACAAATTCAATGTCGTGACATAGACAAATGTCGAGGGAGTCGACCCTCAGACGGTGCAGGCTTACATCAATACTTTCCACGACTCGTTTCGCTGAAAAATCAAAGTGGCCGACATCGTAGCGTCCAAGTTTTGTGCCGAGAATATAGGAGTCACGAGGCACTCCTTGAAGCGCTATCCCGAGAAGCACTTCCGACATTCCACGACCATAAAACGGCGATGTATCGATGAAGTTCATGCCGTGGTCGAGAGCGACCCGCACACTTTGAACTGCCTCGGCAATATCGATCGAACGGAACTCTGCCCCCAGCGACGATGCGCCAAATGCAAGAGCCGGTAGAGAGAGTCCGGTACGGCCAAGCGTGCGATATTCCATCTAAAAAGTATGACTCCAAAACAACCGCGTGAAGATGTGCGTAAGGCTAGCTTTTTGTCTTTCGCACTCCGATCGACAAAAGAAGATTTGCAAACAATCCCTGATCGGCAGTTTGAATCGTAAGCACGTGATCTCGAGTGGCGACTGCCTCATAAAAAGCCCATTTCTCAATCGGCTCAAGGATCAAATTACTGCCCGTATCGGAAAAAACTCTGCGGTATTCATTCCAGACCGGTGGGTCGGCAGAAAGGGCGTAGGGACCGGTTGTTTCATACGCCATGGTATTGGCCTTCTCGATTGGAATCGCTGACATAATTGCCTCGAGCACCTGCGTGCAAGTGACTATTCCTGGCGAGAGATTGAGGCTCACGAGCTTTGCATTGGGACCAATCGCAGAACTCGCCGGGTAGTTACCGTCGGCAATAAGCACTTTCCCATGATGGCCAGATCGACCGAGCACTTCAAGAATCGTTGGATGGATCAGTGAATGATGAAGCATGGAAAGAATTCTCCGCACGCGAGATAGAAAAAATATTTTTAAGGAACTGACGGTTCACCACATGAACGCTCACTCATGCCAGTGCATGTAAATGTCGAGAGAAGTGATCTGTGAGCACTTCTCGATACGTTTCCGGGTGCGACTCTAAACAGATGCGAAGTCGACTTCCGATGACAGGATCGCACAGCACAGAGCCGAATGTTACATGTAAGATCTGACGCCCGGGCTGCGTAAAACCTTCTCCAGCAGGAACCTTTGACCAGTTTCCAAGATACTCAGCCTCAAGAATCCCCATGTCTGTTGTTTCGGTTGGATCAGGAGCGCTGTCAAGCGTAGCCGAGACGTGATACGTAAGCTTATCCGTACTGTATCGCAGGCGTGACGCAATGAGGATTTCTCGAAACAGCGATGCGTCTTCCCGTGCCGCCACACGCAACGCCTCCAGATAGCTCGTGCCCGCAGTCTTTACGTGAAATCGGCCCTGCGTAGCCCGAGCCAGAGGGCCGTAGATCGAAAGTTTATCAGAACCCGAATGAAGTGACAGCTTGTATGGACCTAGCTCATCAGCGATTCGCGCATGATCGACAAGCGACGTTACAAACGCCTCACGATTTCCTTTAAAATCAATTCCTTTTTCAAACTCACCCACAAACCGCGGCGCAAGACTGATCAGCGTCACACCTTTCTCGCGACACCGACTCGCTATCAACCAGTGTTCTGCCAAACTGGTTGGATGGGGTGTTTCGTCGATCGAAAGTTCTATTTCATAAGGACGATTCGCCGCGCGTGCAGTTCGAGAAACACAGTCTGCTAATCGACAAGCGGTGTCGATTGCGCGTCCATATTTAACCGCTGCACGACGGCACGACATTTCATCGAGTTCGATCGATGTGTTTCCGGCGAGCTTGACACGCGTACCGATGAAGCGATCCATCCATCGCACCGATTCCCCGAGTTGCACAACTTTTTCCATGAGCACGGCGTTGGAATCGGAATCCGCATCCGCATCAACATCCCCCGAGGGATCGAGTGTAAAAAAAGTGAATCCAGCAGAAACTGTCGATTCAATATCGGCCTCAGTTTTGAGATGATCGGCATCAGCACCAGTTTCATTGCAGTAGCCGCTGGCATCGACCGCCCGGGCAGCATCGGCCATGACTTGAGCGGGAGTTCTCGAGGTTCTGCTCATCTCACGAATCGACTGCTGCGCAAAAATTGGTGCGATCGACGTGCCTGTGGATCGCATTGCGGCAATATGACCAGGAGTGGCCAGACCGGTACGGTCTCCAAAACCAAAACTGGGAGTGAGGCCAAGCGTGGTCGTCTGCATGCAGTGAAGGTCCGTATGCGTTCTTGTGTAAGCCAAATGCAGGACTCTTGGGTCAGTATCGATCACTTCGCAAGAGGGTCAATCCGATGGGATCCAAGAGCGTACAAAAGATGAAACGATTCTTTCCGAAAGACTCTTTCTCGGAAATATCAATACTCTGCGACCACTGACCGCCGAGTCTCTTGAAGCGAACTCATTGCAGTGAGCGTCATGCTTCTTTTTGCTCTGTTAGGCCGGAAATAAACGGCGATGCGACGCCACGCTCAATCGAGCTGCCTCCGACTCGCTCGGAAGTGGCAGCACTTCTGCTGAAAGCCAGCCTTCGTATTCAATGCTGTAAAGCGCCTCGACAATTGGTGCGGCGAACAGGTGACCCGCTCCGACGGCACGACGGTTGGAATCAGCAAAGTGAACATGACCAACTGCCGCTCCAGCCTCGCGGATCGACGCAGCAATGTCGACCTCTTCGATATTCATATGAAACAGATCCGCCAACAACTTTACGTTGGTGACGCCCGCAAGCATGTGAATCCCGTCCGAGAGACGGTTGATCAGATTGGTTTCATAGCGGTTGAGCGGCTCATACAACAGCGGCAACCCCGCATCAGCGGAACGTTTTGCAAGAGGTATCAGCGATTCGACAAGCCGTCCTCTTACCGCTGACACATCTTCTCCATTTTCAGCCCGGCCTTGCATTGAACCGATGATAACAGGGGCTTTGATCGCTGCTCCGGCATCAATCAAACCGGAAACAAACGCAACAGCCTCTTTTCGAATTTCATCATTCGACGAGGAGAGCGAAAGTTTCCGCGTCAGCCATCCTGCACCGCTTCCAATCGCCGCCACTCGTAATCCGTGTCCGGCAACTTTGTTTTGGACATCGTGGGTCGCAAACCACTCCGACGACGGCGCAAAAATTTCTATGCCGTCATATCCCATGCGCTCCGCTTCGCGACATGCATGCGAAAAATCGCCGTGATACACAAATGGTCCCCCGCGGGCCTCTTCAACAAGACTGACCGTGAGTGCCAATCGAAATGATCCCGCCATCCAATTATTCTCCCCAAGAAATTTTCTATGTGCACTCTTTAGCTGACGTCCACAATCGCTTTTATCACACCTGTTTCAGGACGGGTATACGACGGAAATACTTCGGGCAACTGATCTATTGGCGTTCGATGAGTGATCCACGGTCGCGTGTCAATTCGTCCGGTGACGATGCCTTCAATGATGCTCGTGAAATCGTCTGACATGGCATTGCGACTTGCAAGTAGCGTAAGTTCTTTGCGATGCATTAACGGATGTGGAAAGGCGATGTCGCTCGTCACGATGCCGACATAGACGATCCTGCCAGCGTGCGATGCATAGTTGAGTGTGTGTGACATCGACTTTGGCGATCCCGTAGCATCGATCACCACTGTAGGAAGGTGATTGTCAGTAACAGCTCGAAGGGATGCGATCTCAGAATCATCTCCGTGGAATTCAATCGTCTCATCCACGCCCATGTGACGCTTACAGAACTCAAGTCGCGATGGCTGCATGTCGAGTACGATCACTCGAGCTCCGAAGAGCTTTGCAAAAACAATCGCTGACAGGCCGATTGGGCCCGCGCCAATAACGAGCACCGACTCGTCGCTGGTGACGGCTGCACGACGAACCGCATGCCTGCCGATTGCAAGCGTCTCGACGATCGCGGCTTGTTCATACGACAAGCCGGTTGCCACATGAAGTTTTCGGGCAGGCAGCACAAACTCCGATCGCAATCCACCGTCGCAGTGCACTCCGAGCACCTGAAGATTTTCGCAGCAATTGACTGCTCCCCGATGGCAGGCAAAACATTGACCACAGTTGATGTATGGCTCTACCGAGCAACGATCACCAACGCTGACATGCGTTACATCCTCACCAACATGAAGCACCTCAACGCCGAGTTCGTGTCCCGGAATTCGTGGATAGCTAAAAAAGGGCATCTTGCCGAGATACCCACTGATATCCGTCCCGCAGATACCGACGCAATGCACCTTGACGAGAGCTTCTCCCCTGCCGGGATGAGGAGGGGCAGCAATTTCGATTCGGCTCATCGTACCGGGTTTTTCAAGCATGATCGCACGCATGCAAACCAACTTTCATTTTTTGTTAGAGGACATTCAGATAGCGAACCAGCGGAACCGAGCAGGACTCTGGCGTACGGTCACAGCCCCTCAAACCGTGGAAGCATTCGATCGGCTTCGTGAAGAATTGCCACACTGGAAGAATCATGAGCAAGACGCTCGATTGCTTCTGGTGTCGCTGCAAAACCGCATTCGAGTTCTTCGACGGTCGACTCGTCAAGAGAGGAGAGGAGCACCAGTCGACGATCTCCGAGAGCGCGTGAAAACAACCATGACGTGAGTGCGTCTTGTTCAAGTTTTTCGTCACCACTTTCGAGTGCCTCGTCCACGATCGCCCGCAGCCCAGCCCCCTGCCTCCATCGCGTGAAGACCACTCCGGGGGCCTCGTCGCATTGACTGCAAACACAGACCGTGCCTTGTTGATTCGTGAGACGTGCGGCGGCGGCGGCGGCTCGTACGATCGATAAAAATCCTTTTGATTTTCCGCTCACCGCTGCAATCGACACGTCCGCTTCACCAACCACGTCGGGACTCCAGAGCTTTCTGGCTTGACTGCGAGTTTCGACAGTCACTTCAACAGGATTTCCAAACGCAACCGAGGCGAGCGAATCGTTCGCACCAGCAATCATTTTTAAGCTGGAAACAATTCCCAAATGCCAGTTCACGGCCACAACATCGCGACGCCATGACTGAAGCGTTTGCAGGCGTTTTTCAAGTAGAGCTCGCAAAATTTGGCGTCTCGCGTCACGCCGGGAGAAAGTCGGCCAGAGTTCCCCCTCAATGGATCGTCCGCAAAGCAACGGATCCCACCTCCATTCCCCTACGGGCACGACCACATCTGCGTCGATAAGGTGTCTAGAAAGATAGAGCGGTTTGTCCTGATCATTGGCATTTAAGTAACCACTTTGCTGATTATTCTCGCCATGAAAAATCTCTTCGCGAGGACGTGGACTCATTTTCAAGGTGCGCGCACGAGCACTTTTTCGAACTGGGCTTGATTGTTTTCCAGACGGCTTGATCTTGCCACTGGCTTTTTTCGAAGCAGATTCTTGAGACGCATCAGGAGTCTCTGTACCTTTGATTTCTGATTGTGATCGTACGAACACGGTATCATCCATGCTCACGCCGGCCGAAGTGAGTGTTTGAATCATTGCCTCTCTCACGAATGCCTCTTGCGGCAGATCGCCAGCAATCGCAATGACCACTTTGTCTCCGGGAACTACGTGTCGCGAAAGCGGCGGGCCGTGAGCAGCCGACTCAAGCGCCGCAACAATGCGATCTCGGGCAGCCACACCGAAGAACCCCTGCGGCGCGCGGCAATCAGCCACAATAGTTTTTCCAGAAAGCTCTAGAACGATCGGCTTGGAATCGCCCCAGTTCAGCTCTATTGATCGATGCTTTGCCACGATTCTCTTTTCAAAACAGTTACCCTCAAGAAATTATTGAGAAGTTGATGGACTCCAGACATCTACTCGCGAACAACTCCGAATTAAGTCGTGCGTTTAGTCTGTACAGTCGCGTTCTCTTTCTTTCTTTCTACTCTCTTCTCAATCGCAAGAGTGCTGCGACGACCCTGTGTCTGAACGATTGAGTTTCCTCGATGAACCACTATGACAAAAGAGAGACAACGTTTTTTCCCGGAAAAGAGGTCTGCCCGAACACCGCTGTGAGAGATCGCAATTGTGGACGTTCAAGGTCACGCAGTACATTCGATTCGTCTGGAAGACACTTTTCAATTGTTTTACACACAATCTCTATCAAAAGCCTCGTGAAGCGATTCACGCGCGTTCTTAGGATGATCAATGTTTCACCTCGTACAATTGCATTCTTATTGTGAAGACGATTTGTTTCTGCGGCGTTTGAAGACGATCCGCCTGGGTTCTCTTGCATGCCTGTTGCCTTTTTTTCTGTTTTGTTTTTCTGGTTGCAATCAAACAAAAGCTGCCAAAACACTGCTCGAAGAAATGAGCACAGCCTATCGAGAGGCTGGCGGCTACGAAGATCAGGGACGAGTCGTCGTGCGATCCATTCGGGGAGATGCAAGCGATGAAACAACGCTCCCGTTTCGAGTCGTTTTTCAACGGCCGGATCGGCTCCGAATTGAGTGTTATCAAACGATGGCTGTTTCTGACGGCACGACTTTCTTTGCGGCTGTCGGCCATGTGCCTGGACAGGTACTCGTTGAAGACATTGAAAAACCATTCGGGCTTGAACAACTGTTTCGTGACGATCAGTTGCGCAGCGGACTTTCCGAAGGACTCGCCGGCTGTCCCGTGCAGTTGCCCTTACTTCTGGCAGACAATACCGTTGAGATCATTCTTTCTTCTGCCATTTCCCAGCCAATCATTGCCGGAACCGAGGAAATTCATTCGCGACCCTGTAGCCGAGTTGAGATCAAAACCGCAGAGGGCCTGCTTCTTCTCTGGATTGATAAAGAAGAAAAGATTTTGCGACGAATGAAAGTTCCGAGCGATCATTATTCAAAAAGCCTCTCGGAGCAGTCTGGCGTGCCCACCGGCACCACGGTCACTGTCGATTTTCTTGATGCGAAATTCACACCGAGCATCTCACCCAATGCCTTTGCGTATGAGATTCCAAAGGATGCTTCCCGGGTAACGAGGCTTGAATTGACACCGGCTCCACACCCACCGAGCCCGCTGGTAGGACAGCGAGTGCCACCTTTTGTGCTTCGTGGAATCGATGGGGAAACTGTTTCAAATGACAGCATCAAGGGTTCGATTGCCGTTCTTGAATTCTTTTTTTCAACCAATGTCTCCTCTCAACGATCCATGCCCGAAATAACTCGGGCGATTCATGAGATTGATTCTTCGGCCGATGTCCCGCTGCTTCATTATGCAGTGAGTATCGATTCAACAGAGGTCACTGATCCACAGCTCGTGAAATGTCTTTCGACGTGGGGCGCGGGCGGAACACTTTTACGTGATCCTCGAGGGGTGGCGATGGCGTCGTTTGAGCTTCCCTCATGCCCAGCTGTGGTTGTGACCGCACCAGACGGAACAGTGGCCGACGTTGCGATCGGAACGCACAATCGTATGACCGAGGATCTTCGCCAGAGTATTCAAGCACTCCACGCAGGGCAGGCGACGAGAGCTCTTGTCGAAAAACGTTTTGAGACTCGTCTGCGAGAACATGAACAGGTCCTCGAAAAGATTGCCGACACAGGACGCATTGAGGTTCTGCCAGAACAAGTCATCTCGCCAAAGCGGCAGCCTGTGCGTTTCAAAGTCGAACAGGCTTGGAAATCTGACACCATTCGGATGCCGGGAAATATCGTCTGTCTCCCGGCAGAAACAGGAGGGGCTCCCAGAATCATCACGCTCGATGGTTGGGGAACTGTCGTTGAACTTGATATCGCCGGAAAAGAAGTTGCACGACATGAACTCGGTCTTCCGAACACGGCATCCATCGGATTTCTCCGCAGTGCGGTAGATGCGTCTGGAAAACGATGGTGGCTTTGTAGTTCCTCTGGTGCGCAGCAACTCTTTGTTTTCGATGACCGTTGGACCCTGCACACAACATACCCAGACTCTGAATCTCCTACGCATGCCGGCATCAGCGACGCATTCCTCATGGATAGCGACGGCGATGGTTCGCTTGAAATGATCGTCGGATACTTTGGAAGTGTTGGAGTGCAGGGAGTAACGCTGGCCGGTGAGCGGCTGTGGAGTCAGCGAGCACTCGAAGGCGTGCAACATATCATGCTCGACATTCCTGTGGAAGGTTCTTCGCGTGGAGTGATTTGCAGTAATGGACGCGGACAACTCATACGACTTGGACCCTCTGGTGAAATTCTTAAAACGCCCGCTGTTGTTTCTCAGAACATTCGTTCGCTTTCCAGTGGTCTCCTTGCAACCGATGCATGGGCAATGGTGGGAATGGAACACACAAATATCGGGGTCAATGTGATCGTTGGAATTGGCAGTGACTTGCAATCCGTTTGGAAACATCCGCTTCCCGATGGAGTGCATCGCGACGGCCCAATCGAACCAATCACGTGGGCCGATCTTTTCGGAACTCCACGCCGGCAGTGGATCATCGCCGCACCTGATGGATCGGTGCATCTGCTCTGGGCCGACGGACGAATAATCGACCACTATCAGCATGGCGCGGCGCTGGTAGGCATAGGCGGCTATCGTTTTCAGGAAAGTGGATATCTCTTGGTGGCAACCCGAAATTCGTTTGAGTCGCTGAAAATCATCGATGTTGGCCTCGATTGAGTACCTTCATTCACTCACACATGAACCATGCGCAGTCTCAATAGAAGCATCTTTTTACCAATACAATCGATATTCTTGCTGTGATCTGCACTTCTTTTGAAATCGCCACGGTCATACCTATTTATCCCATCGCTCAATGGAGAGGAGCCGAGTGGTCGATCTTTTTGATCATGGAAATGACGTGTCTGATTTCCTACTACAACACTTTAAAAAGTATCGACTGCACAATAGGAGCATCACATGGAAGTGATTCATCGGGTCAGTAAAAATGTACATTCGCTCGGTTTGCTTCTTATTTTTTTCCTGGCATTAACAACTGTTGTTCAGGCCCGGCAGGCGATGACCATCGTGGACGACAGGGCGGTTGGCGAGAGCGTCGAGACGATCATCGAGGAACCGACCCTGGAGTCCTACAACGCTTCCACACTTCCGCCGTGGCATGGATCGGTATCCCGGTCACGATACTCCGGCGCCGGAGGCCGAAGCAGTTATGATCACTCAACACTCGGTCGATGCGCAACAGGACACTGTGGAAGCAAACCTTGCGCAACCCAATGTGATCCCTGTGGGCGTCCCATGAGTCATTGCGGCGGAAAACCGATTCCCGTGAGCTGTTTTCCAAGGCTGCACGCCTATTGGTGCGAAGGTCACCTGATCTCGCCGACACCACCCCGTATGCCAAAGTGCCATGCGTGTGGAGCCGAGCAAAACGGCTATGGCTGGTAAATAATTTCTGCTGGCATGCATTTTCGCTCCGCATGTCATGACACTGCGGCGATCCAACGACTGGCAATCGATACGACGACCGTGACGACGATCACTCCGATGATGTCTAGGATTATTCCTGCACGCATCATCGATATGAGCGGCACTCGTCCAGATCCATAAACGATCGCATTACACGGAGTGCTCACGGGCATCATAAATCCAAGGCTCGCAGCCATTGTGGCGGCAAGTGCCGGTGCAAAGGGATCGCTTCCTGACGAGATGCCGATTGCAATGGCTATCGGCACTACCATGTTGGCACTTGCCGTGTTGCTTGTGAATTCACTCGTAAAGACAGCAATCAAAGCAGCCGCTGCGATCAACACAATTCCTCCGTCAGCCGGCAGCCATTGGGTAAGCCATCGTCCTATTGATTCAGCGAGTCCCGTTGAAAATGAAAGTTCTCCCATCGCCATACCGCCACCGTAAAGCAGCACGATTCCCCAATCAATACGCGAAGCCTGCGACCACGAAAGCACTCTCGATCCTTCTTTCCCAGGCAGAATAAAAAGACATCCTGCACCAAGAATCGCAGCACATCCTTCGGGAATGTGCGACAAAAAAAACTTCGTTTCATCCGCCTGCTGTCCAAACACGATGGCCAGCATTCCCGGCAACACCCAAAGCCCAGCGGTGAGACCAAAGGCGAATGCCGTCGATCGTTGAGCGGTGCTCCATGGTCCAAGATTTTTCTTCTCGCGAGCGACCACCTGCGCGATTCCTTCCAAACGATTCACACCAGCAGGAAACATGGCGTTCAAAAGAATCGATGTCATCCATACAAGAAATGATGCCACTGGGATTCCGATCAGACACCACGTAAAGAATGCGATGTCGACGCCCAATTGATTTTTGATGAAGGCAAGCCCGATCACGTTCGGAGGAGTTCCGATGGGGGTCGCCAAACCGCCAATCGAAGATGCAAAGGCGACCATCAAAAGCATGCCTGTCGCCCAACGTGGATGAACTCGTGGCGCACCTGTCTCAATCGATGACTCAACCGCTGAAAGAATTCCCAGCGTGATCGCATACATCATCGCGGTTGTCGCGGTGTTTGAAATAAAAGCACTGATCACCGCACAAACGATTCCGACTGCCAGCATAATGCGACGCGGATGGGATCCCACCCAAGACATCGAGAGCACGCTAAAAGCCAATCGACGATCGAGCCCATGGATTCGGATCGCCTCGGCAATCATGAACGAACCAATAAATAGAAAAATTAAAGGGTCTGAGTAGGGACGAAACACCTCCTTTGCTGGAGCTACCCCAAGCACAACGCACGCACTCGTGCCAAGAAGTGCCGAAACAGGCAGAGGCAGGGCCTCGGTCACCCACAGCACCACCACTGCAGCTAAGATCGCCGCCAGACGATGCGCCTCGATTGAAAGTCTTTCGGCTGCGACAATCCCCTGAGAATCTGCTGAAAGCGGCAGGCTCCAGACAACGCATCCAAAAAGAAGCGCGAGTCCTACCCACCGCCACGATCTCGACGAAGCATTCGAATCCGAATGATCGTGGGTTTCAGGTTGACTCGCATCGAAATCAGCAGGGGCGGTCATGGAAGCCTTATGCACTTTTTGGCACGACACGAGCCCTTCGATATTCTGACTATTTTCTGCTGCGAACCCGTGGCCTCGACATCAGATATCTCTCGACAAAACTGCCTGCGCAGCAGCCAGTCGCGCAACTGGAATTCTAAACGGTGAGCAACTCACATAATCCAATCCAATCTCATGGCAGAACATTACCGAGTGCGGCTCACCGCCATGCTCACCACAGATGCCGAGCTTAATATCCTTACGGGTTTTTCGACCCTTCTCAACGGCGATCTTCATCAACTCGCCGACTCCAGAGGTATCGATTGAAGCGAACGGATTTGTTTTCACAATTCCAAGTTCCGCGTATTGCGGAAGGAACGTGGCCGAGTCATCGCGACTCATACCCAGACACGTTTGCGTGAGATCATTCGTGCCGAAGCTGAAAAACTCTGCCGTTTCAGCGATCTCGTCGGCAGTGAGCGCTCCTCGAGGAATCTCAATCATTGTGCCAACGAGATACTTCACTTTTTCGCCCGTCTCCTTGGCAACTTCCTTGGCAACTCGGTGAACGATTTCGAGTTGATTATCAAATTCTTTTTTGAATCCGACCAGCGGGATCATGATCTCGGGCTTCACCTTGATGCCATCTTTTTGAACCTTCGAAGCCGCCTCAAAGACCGCCCTGGCCTGCATTTCAGAAATTTCTGGATAGCTAATGCCCAACCGACATCCTCGGTGACCAAGCATTGGATTAAACTCATGCAAAGCCGATACCCGCTTGGCGACAAGTTCGGCGGAAATTCCAAGCTTTTTCGCAAGATCTGCTTGTGCTTTTGTTTCGTGAGGAACGAACTCGTGCAACGGGGGATCAAGAAAGCGAATCGTTGCCGGACGACCTTCAAGCGCACGAAAAATTCCCTCGAAATCTTCGCGCTGATAAGGAAGCAGTTTTGAGAGAGCTTCTCTGCGAGCTTCGATCGATTCTGCAAGGATCATCTCTCGCATGGCGTCGATGCGATCTCCTTCAAAAAACATATGCTCAGTGCGAGTCAAACCGATTCCCTCAGCACCGAAAGCAATTGCCTGACGAACCTGTTCTGGGGTATCGGCATTCGTTCGAATTCCCAGTCGTCGATACTTGTCGGCAAGTTTCATAATGAACGAGTAATACTGGAAGACATCAGAATCTTCCGCCTTCAAGGTTTTCGCGATCAGCACCTGCTTCAGTTCACTGTCAGCAGTGCGAATCGCTCCCTTGAACACTTCGCCCGTGCTGCCGTTAATCGATATATCGTCTCCTTCACGAAGCTCTATCGTGCCACACGAAAGCGTGCCGGCGGTGTAATCAATATGAATGGCACCAGCCCCCGCGACACACACTTTCCCCATCTGTCGAGCCACCAGCGCTGCGTGGCTCGATACACCACCACGGCTCGTCAGAATTCCTTCTGCCGCAATCATGCCACGAAGATCTTCCGGACTTGTTTCAACTCTCGCAAGAACTACTTTCTTGCCAGCTTGTGTCAGTTCCTCTGCCTTGGCAGCGGTAAAAACAAGCGTGCCAGTTGCCGCGCCGGGGCCAGCGGCCAAACCGGTGGTCAGCAAACGGCCAGATGATCGAGCATTCTCATAATCTGTCACGTCGAAGATTGGCGACAACAGCTGCGAGAGCGCATCCGGATCGGCGCTTCGCACTGCATGTTCCGGTGTCATGAGTTTCTGTTTCACCATGTCATGCGCAATTTTCACGTAGGCAAGCGCCGTGCGTTTTCCATTGCGAGTCTGAAGCATATAGAGCTTCTTCTTCTCGACGGTGAATTCGAAGTCCTGAACGTCACCAAACTTTTTTTCCAATCTTTCTCGAACTTTTTCAAGTTGTTTGTACGTCGATGCAAACATTGCATCGTGAGCCATTTCCACGACTGGCTTGGGCGTTCGCACGCCTGCAACAACGTCCTCGCCCTGCGCATTCACGAGGTATTCCCCGTAGAACACATCCGCACCGGTCGCCGGATCACGAGTGAATGCCACGCCAGTAGCGCAGTCATCTCCCATGTTGCCAAACACCATGCTCTGCACATTGACCGCCGTGCCCCACTCATCAGGAATTTTGTACTTGCGTCGATAGAGAATCGCTCGGTCATTCATCCAGCTTCCGAAAACAGCACCAATCGCGCCGAGCAGTTGATCCATCGGATTCTGAGGAAAGTTTTTCCCGGTGCGCTCTTTGATCAACGCCAAGTATCGTTTGATCAACTCGCTGAGATTTTCTTCTGACAGATCTGTATCCTCGTTGACGCCAACTTCGTGCTTGAGATGTTCCATCACCTCTTCAAAGGGATCGTTCTCGTTTTCATGGCGTTTTTGAACGCCCATCACCACGTCTCCGTACATCTGAATAAACCGGCGGTACGAGTCGTAGGCAAAACGTCCGTTGCCAGTGGCTTCCTTGAGTCCCTGTACGGCTTTGTCATTCAGTCCGAGGTTCAAAATCGTATCCATCATGCCAGGCATGCTGTCACGAGCACCACTTCGCACGCTCACCAGCAGGGGCTTCTGGGGATCACCAAATTTTTTGCCGGTTTCTTTTTCAATCAACTTGACGAACTGAGCAACTTGGTCGGCAAGGCCGGTTGGAAACTTTTTTCCAGACTCGTAATAGGCGATGCAGACTGCCGTGGTGATTGTAAATCCAGGAGGCACCGGCAAGCCGAGCTTTGTCATCTGCGCGAGATTGGCTCCCTTGCCTCCAAGAAGAGCTTTCATCGTGCCGTCGCCGTCGCACTTCTTCGTGCCAAAGTAATAGATCATCCGATCTGACTTGACGGACTTCTTGGCAGACTTCTTCCCGTTCGCTCGCAGAGAGGTGGTGGCCATGTGGCAGACTGACTCCGTATAGGTAACTTCTAAAATATTGCTGAGATTGAATCTAATTTCCGTCTACTAGCGTCGTCAACGATCCTTCATGGAATGGCCCATCTGGCAATCCGTTTTGTCACTCTTCCATCACTTCGGCTTCTTTTGCCTTGGCAACGTCGCCTACTTTTGTCTCAAACTTTTTCGTCAGTTCCTGGACTTCTTCCTTGGTGGTATCGCAATCATCCTCCGTCAGTGAGCCTGCTGATTTTTCAACGTCGGCAGCTTTATTGGCATCGCGCCGCACGCTTCGAATCGAGACTCGCGACTCTTCGGCAAGTTCCTTGATTCTCGCTGTCATTTTGCGACGAACATCGGTCGAAAGTGAGGGAATCGTAATGCGAAGAATGCGACCATCATTTTGTGGATTAAATCCCAGTTCGCTTGCGCGCAGCGCTTTTTCGATGTCTTTTATGGTGCTTGGATCGAAAGGACGCACCACAATTTGATTTGGTTCTGGTGCCCCAACACTCGCGAGGGCCTTGATGGGTGTTGGCGATCCGTAGACATCCACCCGGAGCGAATCAACGAGTCCTGGGTTGGCCCGTCCGGTTCGAATTCCAAGCATGGCGTGACGGAATACTTCCACCGCTTTTTCCATCCGTTCCTCGGCGTCGAGCAGTATGTCATCGGCTGCCACGGTAAACTCCTTTTGTCTGGTTGCTGTCTCAGTCCTTTCTCGCACTCACAAGCGTACCAATCTTTTCTCCGGAAACGGCACGTTCGATATTGCGATCCTGTCGATAGTTGAACACAAGAATCGGCATTGCGTGTTCCATGCACTGGCTAATGGCAGTGACATCCATCACGCGGAGATTTTGCTCTCGAACTTGTTGATAGGTCAGATCCCGATAGAGAATCGCATGTGGATTTTTCTCCGGATCGTCCGAATAAACGCCATCCACCCGGGTGGCTTTCATCAGAATATCGGCCTCAAGCTCTAAAGCCCGCTGGGCTGCGGCGGTATCGGTCGTGACAAATGGGCTCCCGGTTCCTGCGGCAAGAATCACGATTCGACCCTTCTCCAGATGACGTCTCGCGCGACGACGAATGTACGGTTCTGCGACTCCGTCCATACGGGTCGCAGTCAGCAGGCGAGTCTGAGCCCCAACGCTTTCAATCGCGTCTTGCAGGGCAAGGCCGTTGATCACCGTTGCAAGCATTCCCATATAGTGGCCAGTGGCCTCCTGAACAGCCGTATTGCCAGCTGTAAAGGATGCACCGCGAAGAATATTTCCACCCCCAATCACGACGGCTATTTCCACGCCGCGAGAGGCAGCCTGCACCGTCTGTCGGGCAATATGCAGAACCTCATCCATTGAGATACCGCGTTCGCCAGGCCTGCAAAAACTTTCACCCGAAAGCTTGAGCACTACGCGACGATAAGGACTGCCCGCGGGCATATCGCCGGAACTAGAAACATCGGTGGTCACGGCATCCTCCACATACATTTTCGGCCGCTCTTTTGAACTTATGCAGAGAACATCAGGAGCCGCCAAGCAACCAGTTTTCCATGCGTTTGACGACCAGATCAGCCCCCTTGGCGAGTTGCCCAACGGTCACTTTGTCATCCTTTACAAACGGCTGTTCCAGAAGCACGCAAGCACTGAAAAAGTTGCGCAGGCGTCCCTCGATCATCTTGGCAAGAATATTTTCGGGCTTCCCTTCCTTGCGAGCAGCTTCCATAAGGATTGATCGCTCTTTCTCGACAACTGCCGGATCAAGATCTTCTTTGCACAAAGCCTGCGGCGCACTGGCAACAATGTGCATAGCAATATCTTTGGCAACGATCGCCGCGTCGGGTGCGTCGGTCTTTCCAGAAAGCTCTACGAGGGCCGCCTTTGATCCATCGTGATGAGCGTAACCACCGCACGGGGCATCAATTCGAAGAATTCTGGCAACTTCGAACACTTCTCGCATTCTGTTAAAGAGATCATCCTTTTTTTCACCGAGCGTTTTCGTTGGATCACTCGGACATTTTTGAGCAAGGAGTTCTGCCGGCGTGTGTGCTCCAGGGCCTGTGGCAAGCTGCACGGCCATCGCATTCACCAGCGCCTTGACCTCATCGTGACCAGCAACGGGGGCACTTTCGCACCGCAATTCCACCATGGCTCCAACACCCTTGGCAAGGTCGGTATAGACCGCGAGTCGTCCTGTCGACATTTCGCGATCGCTTCGCATGGCCTGCGTTTTGATTCCCTGCTTGCGAAGCCAATCAACTGCTGTTGCTTCGTCTCCACCTGTTTCTTGAAGAGCTTTTTTGCACTCCATCATAGGAAGGCCGGTGCGCTCCCGGAGATTTTTAACTGCAGCGGCTGTTATTTCTGGCATGTATAAAACTCCACGACGATTCAAAAACCAATGAAGAACTTCTGATCCGTAACAGAAGCGATAGAAAACATGAACTCAACCCCGATGCTCGTTCGCACGTTCGCGATCCAAGGCCTGCCAATAAATTGCATACACCTTGAAAACTTACGCTCGCGCGGCAATCACGGTTGAGGAATTTGGGAAGGGGCTGGGGCTTTGGAAGTCGATCGCTTTCCGCCTGGACGTGGTACCCCTCGACCGCCAGCCTTGGGTTTTACAGCAAGTCCGTCAGCTCCTTCGGCAGCCACAATCGCGTCAATTCCAGCTTGTGCTTTGCCTTCGAGAATTGCGTCAGCCAAACGACTGGCAACAAGTTCAATCGATCGGATGGAGTCATCGTTTCCGGGAATGGGTAGATCGATGACGTCTGGATCACAGTCTGTATCAATCAGCGCAACGGTGGTAAGCCCGACCTTCCTCGCCTCGTTCACTGCATTTTTTTCTTTTTTCGGATCAAACAACACCAAGCACTCGGGCAAACGTCCAAGGGTTCGAATGCCGCCAAGATTTCGCTCCATTTTTCGATACTCGCGACGCAGCGAAGACTGCATCTTTTTCGAGTATGTGCCAAAGGCATCTGAAGGAATCAGCTTTTCAAGTTCTTCCAATCGAGCGAGACGATTGCGAATCGTTCGGAAATTCGTGAGCGTTCCGCCGAGCCAGCGATCGCTGACATAGGGCATGCCACAGCGAGTTGCTTCTTTTGCAATCGCTTCAGAAGCTTGCCGTTTGGTTCCGACAAACAGAATCAGACTGCCGTTTGCTGCAATCTGCTTGAGATATTTCCTTGCCCGAAGCAGACCGCGCACGGTCTCGCGAACGTCAATGATGTGGATAAGATTGCGGCGGCCATGAATGTAGGGCCGCATCTTGGGATTCCAGCGACCTGCACGATGTCCAAAATGAACACCCGCCTCGATCAACTCTTGGGCCAAAACATTCGACACGAGTAAAAATCTCTCTGGGTAATTTGGTGCGAGACGACGCGGGCCGATGCGGGGAGTAAGGTGAAAACAGCGGACTTCGTCACCGAATAATTTTTCCGATGGCGACCATCTCGGCCTGTTTTGACCTGTCCGAGGCAATCCTTCCGACGTCGGGAGACTATTCCTTTCGCAGGGGCAATGTCAACGCATCACCCGTATGGCCGCAGGAGGGAACGAAAGGCTTGAATCGCGGGGAATTTTCGAAATAGACTCCCTCACTTAGAAAGATTCCCCAAAACTCGATCAATCTTTGTTCTCAATAGAAGGAAGACACCTCTGGCCGCCGCTGGGCCGACGGTTCAAATCATGCGGCACGTTCTCTCAGCCACCGTTCAAAATGTTCCTGGCGTTCTCGCTCACATCTCAGGCATGCTGGCAAGTCGCGGTTACAACATCGACAGCCTCGCCGTTGGAGAAACCGAGGATCGCAATTTTTCTCGCATGACTTTCGTCTTGCGCGGCGACGACCGAGTGCTCGACCAGGTGCGTCGTCAGTTAGAGAAAATCGTCACTGTCGTGCGAGTTGATGACATCAGTTCTCGCAATTACATAGAACGCGATTTGATGCTTATTAAGGTTTGCGTGCCGATTGGCACGGCAAGAACCGAGATCAAAGAACTGGCGGAGATTTTTCGCGGACGGATCGTGGACGTTGCCACCGATGGAGTCATCGTTGAAATCTCTGGAACGGAAAAGAAAATTGAGGGATTCATCGAACTGATTCGGCCCCTGGGCATTGTTGAACTCGTTCGCACCGGGCGCATCGCTATGGTTCGAGGAAATCCACCAACACGGGAACTCACCGAGGCTGCCGATGGTGCGCGTCCGGCCGACTCCTCTTCTGAAAGCGATTCGTTCGCGTAATCTGAGATTTTTAATTTTGGCCTTTACGCTATTTTTCACGTATGTTCTTCGTTCACCAACGTCTTCACGCCTTTCCCAATTTCACTGCTAAGGAGTTTTCCCCGTGCCTGCAACGATCTACTACGACGCCGATGCCGACCTCAAATTTCTTGACGGAAAAATTATCGCCATTCTCGGCTATGGAAGTCAGGGGCACGCCCAAGCACAGAACCTGCGCGACAGCAAACTCAAGGTCGTTGTTGGACAGCGACCCGGTGGCCCTAATTATGATCTCGCGAAAAGCCACGGCTTCGAACCGCTGACCATTGAAGATGCTGTCAAGCAAGCAGACTTGGTCAATATTTTGCTGCCCGATGAACTGCAGGCAGATGTCTACCGAACATCGATCAAGCCCCATCTGAAAAAGGGTGCCATCCTGATGGCCAGCCACGGCTTCAACTTTCACTTCGAGCAAGTCGAACCGCCCGCCGGCCACGACTTGCTGCTCGTTGCCCCCAAGGGTCCCGGGCATCTTGTGCGTAGTGAATTCGTCAAGGGAGGAGGAGTTCCCTGTCTGATCGCGATGAGTCCCGGTGCGAGTGCCGAAACAAAAAAAATGGGTTTGGCGTATGCCAAAGGAATCGGCGGTACCCGTGGTGGCGTGATTGAAACAACGATTGCCGAGGAAACAGAAACCGACCTCTTCGGCGAGCAGGCCGTGCTGTGCGGTGGCGTTTCAGAACTCATCAAAGCCGGATTCGAAACGCTTGTTGAAGCTGGATACCAGCCAGAAATGGCCTATTTCGAATGTCTGCACGAAATGAAACTCATTGTCGATTTGTTCTATCAGGGTGGCCTTGAATATATGCGATACAGTGTTTCAAACACTGCCGAATACGGTGATTACACCCGAGGCAAACGAATCATTACTGATGAAACTCGAGCCGAAATGCGAAAAATTCTTGAGGAAATTCGATCGGGACAATTTGCCCGAGACTGGATTCTTGAAAATCGCGGCGGTGCAGCCATGTTCAAGGCAACGCGGCGTCGCGAGCGGGAGCATCCGTTAACTGAAACCGGTCGCGGCCTCCGCAAGATGATGAAGTGGATCGATTCAAAGGAAGTCTGAAGCCCATTCAACGACGCGACGAGTTTACCGGAGAGTCTTATGACTCCTGAAGAATATCAATCCCGCACGCTCTACGAACACCTCGAACCGGGCGACCGTGTAGAGGTGGTCCACGGAGTTACCGTTGGATCGAGCGCTTCGTGGAGCACCACGACGATTGGTCGGGTGCTCCGGCGGGAACGTCGTCGCCATGGCCTTCATTTTCGTAGAAATTCCGATGACAAGGTTTACAGCGACGTTTTGATTCTTGCCCGCGACGATGGCGAGATGACAACTGTCACAATGGACGAGTACACGCGACTGAAAAAACTCTGACGTTGTTCAAACAACGGCTGAGAAGAAACTCACGTCACAGTTCACTTCAAAAACTGTGTGTTTTTTGTTTTTCTTGCAGAATTCAAGACGCTTTGAATGCTTTTGTTGCCACGTATGGTGAGCGTTCTTTCGATTGCGAAAAAGCGGCAAAACGACTTGTTCGTGTGTTGCCGATTACACCACTCGTGCGATGACGCACTTGAGATATTCACCTTCAAGGCAACTGATGCTGAAGGGATGATCGGGCGCAGCTCCGCGGACCTCAATGACGCTTATCGAACGACCGCTGCGCTGCGCGACGCCAGAGAGCATGACAAGAAAATCATCTCTCGACACCTGCCCCGAGCAGCTGCATGTCACCAGAATCCCTCCCGGTTCAAGCAGATCAACCGCTAATCGATTGATCCGATGATAGGCCCGCAGGGCGTCCTCGAGTGCCGCCCGGCTTCTGGCAAATTTTGGCGGATCGAGAATCACCATTCCGAATCGTTCTCCGGCGGCAAAGAGTTGATCGAGGCGATCAAAGGCATCGGATGTTTCGACTGTCACGTTCGACGCACCGTTCAAATCTGCATTAGCCCTCGCGAGCGTGGTTGCGCGAGCGCTTGAATCAACCGCGAGCACACTGCTGGCTTTTCCGGACACAGAACACGCCGCGGTAAACCCTCCGGAATAACAAAACATATCGAGCACGCGTCTGCCGCGAGCAAGTCTTGCGGCGGCCTGCCGGTTGTCCCGTTGATCGAGATAGAATCCCGTTTTCTGACCTTCGAGAAGATCGACGCCGTACCGTAATCCGTGCTCGCGCACAAATATCGGCGATTCCGGTACACGACCTCGGTAGTGGCCTTCCGGAAGATGCATCCCCTCAAGTGCTGCAAGTCCTCGCTCTGCTCCTCGCAACACGATTCCCTGCGGATGAAGAAGATTTTGCAAAGAATCGCAAATGATGTCGAGTCGCCTGGCGATTCCAAGAGATGTCACCTGCACGGCCAGATAGCCGGCATAGCGATCCACCACTAAGCCCGACAGTCCATCCCCTTCGCTCGACACGATCCTTGCTGCACCTTCTGGATCATCGAGTCCCAACTGTTTGCGAAGCGCAACTGCCTGCTCAATTCTCGCGCAAAAAAGTGCTGCATCGAGTCGCTGCTCAGGCTGAAAGACATAGAGCCTCACGCGAAGTCGACTTGTTTTATTCCAGATTCCGCGAGCAATCCAATTGCCCGTGGAACTCGCCAAGTCGACAACCTCGCCATCGACTGGCTCTCCATCCACTCGTTCAATGGCTGAATCGAGCACCCAAGGATGCTTCCCAAAAAACGGCCGTGCTTTTTTCGCCTTGAGCACGACGGTAGCCACTGGCATTCCGGTTGAATGGACAGAGATTGGCTCGACTGTCCGATCGGGTTTCTGCGTGCTCATGCCCTTATGGATACCCTCTGAACTGCCGCATGTCCACAGACTCGATTCACACGCGGCACTCAAACTCACGCCGGCGTAGCGTGCTTGGATGAGCCTGGAAGGACATGTGGTGGGGGAAGCAGGTCGCTTCCGGGATCGGTCTTAAGATGACGACGATCCGATTCTTCTCTCTTTTTGTTCATGCGTTTGACCGACCAACTGAAGACTTCGCCCAATGGTCCCGACAAAAGAGCCGGGAGCAGAATAAGGTTGCCAACCATAGCGACAGTCAGCATCGAAAGCATCATGTATCCAAATCGCTGCGTGGGTCCGAAGGGGGACAGAGCGAAAACCGAAAGACCGATCCCGATCACGCCCCAACTTTGATACATCGCTCGAGCGCATCCCTTGTAGGCAAGCATGGTGGCTTGTTTGCGATCGAGCCCATCGGCAATTCCACGACGAAACCAAAGCATAAAATGGACAACATCGTCCACCGTTACACCAAGTGCCACGCTCGGCGCCATCACCGTGCCAATGTCGATGAGAAGCGTTCCCATGTCGAGCGCTGTAAGAGCTGTATGTCCCCAGCCCATAAAGCCAAACACCATCATCGCGGGAAAGGCCGCCGGCAGCAGGAGCACAAGCCCTGCCGACGTTGCTCGACACAGCAAAATCATCACCAGCACGATAATCGCAAAGTCGATCACAAAACCCCACACGAGTCCGTCAAGAAGCGAGTGCTGCGCTTTGTAAACAAGCGGCATCAGCCCGGTGTATTCGACTTGAATTCCACCGATTCCCGACTTTTCTCTATCCGCCAAAATCGGCTCAATCTTTTCGCGAAGATCCTGCTTAAAAAGCGCGTAGTCTACTTCCTTTGTTGCACTCACTCGCGCACTGATTCGCCATAGTTCCTCTGTGTGACCATCCTCGTCAGTCACCTCTCGCAGATAGTCACCGTTTAAGAAGTCTTGGCGATGCGCCACCAAACGCCGATTGAGCACGCTGCGACGCGTGCGGGCATTGAGGCCAAAGGCTCTTGCTGCTGCGCCCCCAATCCCATCTCCGCCGGAACCTGTCTCCAAACTTCGGCCGAATGTAACGGTTGAAAGTGAACTTCCCACTTCATCAAGCTGGGCAATGGAGTCTTGCACATCGCCAACGAGTTCCATGCGCTCAAGAAAATTAAGCGGGCACTTTTCCTGATCGATCCGTAAAAGAATTTCCATCGGCACAAGCTGACCGAGATTTGCTTCGAGCCAGCGGTAATCTTGCCGAATCCGCGAGTTGGGAGCGAACATTCGCATCAACTGCACGCTGCTTTCGACTTTCAGCATGCCCCAGGAAACGACCGCCAAGAGCATCAAACATACAATCGAAACGACTCCGTTGTGATGTGTAATCCATTGACCAACTCGCCACCATGGGCTCGATTCGATCGGCTTCCAATGATCGACGGAATCGTCGCTTGCAAGTTTTCCAAGATTGAGCTTCGGTGGCCAAAGTTCAAGCGCCGCCGGCATAAAAAGAACGAGAATTAAAAAGCTGACAACAACCCCGATGGCGGAAAAAATTCCGAACATGCGAATCGGCACAAGCTCGCTCACGGCCAAGGTTGCCAATCCGATAGCGGTCGTTCCAGTAGCAAGCGACAAAGGCAAAAGTGCATGATGCACAGCCCGGCCAGCGGCCCCCTCTACGATTCCGGTCTCGGCAAGTTGATCCCGGTAGTAGTTTGCCAGATGAATCGCACCCGAGGTTGTCGCCACGTAGACCAGCGACGGCATGGTTAACAAAATCGCATCAACCGGATATCCCGAATACCACACCACCGCGAGACTCGCAAACATGCTGTACACGCCGGATGCCAGCACAAGTCCGACCAAAAGTTTGCTTTTGAGACTCCACCAACTCACGAAAAATCCGACTACCAACGACAATGCAAATAAAACGGTCACGCTTGTCTGTCCAGCCTTATCAATCGAGACGTTGTCGACTGGGGGGCCTCCCATGTGCAAATCTTTTTCAGGGATTGCGCACTCGGTGGCAGCCACGTTGCGAATGAGATCGATCGTGCCGTGAAGATTTGCTCTGGCAGCATCTGAAAGCGTAAGCACCAAACATGTCTGCCGCGCTTCGAACGCTGACATTGGATCATCGGATGCTTGTGCCTCTTCGACCATAGAGCCCTTCGGGGGCGCCGGTCCGATCAGGGCACCGGTAAGCCGAACGACAGCTTCCTCGGGCTCCAGACGCAACGGCTCGTCGCACATCAATGCAACGGCTCGAGGCCCGGTTTGAATTGTTTTAAAATAGAGCGGTCGATCGATCCGAGCAGCCTCTTCCGGGGGGGGAAGGAGCTTTCGGGCAAGCAGTTCGACCCGCGCATCGTTCATCGTGCAGCCCTTCCAGCTGACGAGAATAAATTCTTCGCCCTGAAAATTCTCGCGAAAGAACTTATATACCTGTGTTTCTGGGTATTCCGCGGGCAGCCAGCCCTTGACATCGTTGCGATTATTACCCTTGGCCTTGATCGCACCGACCACCACCAGCGGCAGCAAAAAGACGAGCACGCCCATCACAGCGACGCTGTGAAGCTGATAAAAATTCGGTTTGGAGTGCGACGTCATGTCGTTTCAGAAACTCTAGAAAACGCGAAAGAATACTACTATTATGCCTGCCAAGAACCTTCGACGAGCATTGGTGGCTCAAAAACGGAACCAAAAAAGAGAAACTCCTGTCTCAAAAGACTTTCAGAAGACCTCTCCACGGCCTAACCCTACAGTCCCGACTCAAGTCAGTCCATATCGCCATGGGTCAAAAGAACCGGAAATAAATAGCATCAAAACACGATAACCCTTTTCTATGGAACAATTTCCGCAGGTCTTCATCTTCTTAAGATCGTTTTATTTCCCGCTTTGGGAATTTTCTCACTCAAAAATTTCAACCAAAATCGCTCCGCTGATTGCCGTTCGTTCCTGTATCCCCTTCTGTTGCGGGATCACGTCGAAGCCTCTTGTCTTGTAAACGGTGCAAGCGACGCCCGAGTGGAACCTGAGAGAGACAGGATCAACCGTCTTGAGCCGGCATGGCGGCGATGCTCTGCTAAAAAAATTCCCTGCCAAGTACCTAGAAGAAGTTTTCCATTTCCAACAGGTACCGAGACGCTTGGCCCTTCGAGCACCGACTTCACATGCGCTGGCATGTCATCGGGACCCTCGCAGGAGTGAATCCAGTGATCTCCTTCCGGAGCAAGCGCGTTCATGGCACAACTGAGATCAACCAGAACATCCGGGTCCGCATTCTCCGTAATCAAAAGCCCTGCTGAAGTGTGCTGAAGAAAAACATGCAACATCCCAATTTCAATACTCTCAATCTCCGGTAATGCTTTTTCAATCAGACGCGTAATCGGATGAAAGCCACTCGTCATCGCGGCCAACTCGAGCGACCGCTGCACAATCTTATTGACCGAATGGTGTCCGGGATGATCAAGATTTTCTTTCTTTGAACTCGATGCTGAAATTTGTTTCGATGGGGCAATGCCATTCGTCGCTTCTTCACTTGCCATAAATCCAGACGCTTTATGAGATCCATCACAGAAAGGTCGGCTGCCGCTCAATCCACATCGACACAGTGCAACAGGTTTTTTTTCTGTATTGATTGAGAATTCGCATCCTCGATGATCCGTTACCCGCACCGATCCTTCAACCACCAGTGGCCCATCGACCCTGCAGCGAATCGTTACTGGATGCTGCTGATTCGATTCGTTGTGTCCCATCGTTTTTAAAAAAATATGGTCCTGCAAAATGAACTTGAGGGCTTTTCACTCGCTGCCTTGGGGGGACGACACTGGCGATGGGAACTTGCTTTTCGATGGACGTTGGAGCTGCTCAGTTTGATCCATCGCAATCACATCGATCCATATTCGAACAGTACCTTCGGGTCTCTCCGATAATTGCGATGACTTTTTCTGAGTCTCACCGACGCCGCTCCCCGGAGCATCCCTTTGCTGTGGCTGGAGTGCTGCCGTATCCGAACGCACTTCGGCCGAGTCTTGTTTCAAGATCGGAGCACCTGCAGCAGCCAACATTGTCTGATCCTCTTCTTCAGGAATCCTACGATCGATCCAGAGCCCGACTGACTCCGATTCCAAAAGCGCGAGCAGTGACTGCAGAAGATTTTCAGCTGAATCGGTTGTTCCGGTGCATGCAAAACTTTCTTGAGCATCACTTTTCGCCTGACTCTCGACGGCCCCTTCGAGACGATCTGATGATAATTCGATCTGTAGAGTTTTTCCCTTCGTTTCGGGAGCGATTTTGTCGGCCGCGGCCGCGGCCCTAGGCGTGGGAGCGGGAGCCATCGATCGTTTCGCCATAGGTTCTGTTTTTCGATTTCCTGACAATCTCTCTTCGGTCACAAAGTCGGTCACAAAATTATTCTGCAGTTCAACGTGCATTCCACTTGCGGCAATGAGCGACTCGAGCTGCAATCTTGCCGTAGTATCTCTCACAACAATCCGTACGTGCTGCTCGTCGTCGGCAAGAGCAACAGCGAGGCGATCAGACAGTTCTGCCGATGGAATGCGCCCGGATAAAGTCTCGTTGCTAACAATTTGCGATGGCTGTTTTTCATTCTGCTGAGCGATTTGTGGATCGACGCGAGACTGCATCAGCACTGCGTTGATCGCAAATGCCACAAGCAGACCTCCTGCGAGCGCTGTAGAAAGTGG
>Ga0194051_1000151_pt1 | contig 38722 bp, 39 predicted proteins | sample SepL2320m_MetaG_FD_161275 | JGI IMG/M metagenome (GOLD analysis project Ga0194051, IMG submission 161275) | Anoxic zone freshwater microbial communities from boreal shield lake in IISD Experimental Lakes Area, Ontario, Canada - Sep2016-L239-20m | ecosystem: Environmental > Aquatic > Freshwater >... | reverse complement strand
ACGCGCAATCACTTCTCTATCATCAAGCGTGAGTCGATGATAACGGGGTTTATATAAAAACAATTCAGACATAGGGCAGGTAGTCTACCTGCTTACTGAATCGTTGCGTTGGATTATGGAATGCGTCATATGCAAACATCAAACAGGTACCAATAGGTTTGACTTATAAGCAAACTGCTGGGATGGCGAGGTCTCGTGATCCTAGGAGAAGCAGATTATCTAACCCACCACCTTTGGCGGATCTCACCTATCTTGGAAGTGATTATCAGGACAATCCTCCTCTCATACAACGAGAGACCCGTGCTAAGAAACGGAATCGACTTGTTCAAAAAATGCCCAAGATCTATATCAAGGTAAGCAGACTATCTACTCCAAAACCAAAGGCAGATCTCACCAATTTTGGAAATGATTATCAGAACAATCCCCCCATCATACAACGAGAGACCCGTGCTAAAAAAAGGAATCGACCTAAAAAACCGACTACAAATGTCTCTAGTCCGATACCAACGAGAATCAAATCTTTAGAGAAACCAGCTCATACAGACAAACAGAAAGAGTCTAAGTCCCCCGCAATGATCAAGCGCAGCGATGTCATCGATACTCCCACAATGATCGCTACTTCAGCGAACATTTTTAGTCAAGCCCTTACCAACGAAGTTAAAAAAGTACCCCAAATCAAAAATCCTATTCCAACAGAAACGTCATCTCAGACTTTGTATCCTATGCAGAGCAAGGAATTCGATTGGAAAAAAATGTGGAAATTCTTCATAGAACTTTCACTTCAGGATGATCCACGCGTCATTCGGTATCTTAACTCACGACAAATCACGTTGCTCAATAAAATGTATAGGAACGGCGTAGATGAGATACCTCCTAAGCTCATCAATGCATTATCTATTTCTATTGCAAACCTATTGAACGAAAAGGAAGAAGGCCGATATGGAATTCACACAACTCCCCCCAATCTACACCCTCCTCCCTAGCCGCAGTGATATGAATAAGCGTTGTAAGCGAGGCGCCTTTGGTGGAGAATCCGCAACCTTCCCGCCTCATCGGCGGACAAGCCCGCCATGGCGGGACGCTTCTAACCAGTATTTGGGGTGGTATACCGAATTCGAATCGGCAACCTCCTGCTTCACAGGCAGGCGCTCTAACCAGTTGAGCTAATACCACCAATAGATCTCACATCGATGCAACTTGTGTCTTTCACTATCTATTCATTATATCTGCAACCTTCCCGCCAAGGCGGGACGCTTCTAACCATCCGCCGAATCGGCGGAGAGCTAATACCACCAAAATATGTCTGACAACGACCAGAAGAAGTCATCAGACAGGCTATTTTACCATGTTTTGAGTCCACTTTGGGGCGATTTATGCCTACTTTAGATTGTCATGGGGCTTCATGTCCTGTACAATCTACCCATGTCTGCACCAGTACTCGTCATACTCCATGGATGGGGACATTCCAGCGCCATGTGGTCGCCTGTCGCTCAGCTTTTTCGTGATCATGAGGTCATCAACCTCGATCTCCCTGGGTTTGGATCTGAGCCTCTCGTATCGGGAGAGTGGGGAGTGGGAGAGTATAGCAGGTGGACAAATGAAAAATTAAAAATGAAAAAGGTAAAAAGAGCGATCCTGATGGGGCACTCGTTTGGGGGGAGGATCGCCGCGCATATTGCATCTACGCGACCTGACTGGCTCGCTGGGCTCATACTCATTGGCGCACCATGTTTGTACAAACCCTCACACAAGGCACGTATCATCGGCCGCATCGCTAAGGTCGCAAAAACGCTCGGCCTCACCCAGTCACCATGGTCACTCAACAGTGAGCTGACTGAAGCTGATAAAAAAGGTTTGGGTCAGATCTATCGCAAAGTCGTGACGCATGATCAGACAGCAGAGCTCGCACAGATCGCAACCCCCACCCTCATCATCCGTGGATCACTTGATACGTATCCTGATGCAGAGACGACAGAAGAGATGCATGCCTTGATAGCAGGCAGTGCCCTTGAGACAGTAGCGGGAGCTGGACACAATATCCACCTGGAGAGTCCCACACTCCTCCATGCGATCATGAACAAGTGGTTTCAGAAGACATTTGTCTAAAGTGAATTGTAATTACATGACATCAATAAATATATGAGCAAAAACCCAATTACCGACTGTGTCATCCCGAACTTGATTCGGGATCTTCTTGTTAGGATGCTGAAACAAGTTCAGCATGACAAAAGTATTACCACTGAATTTTCAAATTATGCAATGTTAATATCATGAAGTACCTTTCGCATATTTTTCCTTTTTCTGATTTTATATACATCCTCCAACAAGAGGAGTATAGCTCCCTGCGTCTCATCAATTGGCTCCCTCGATTCTTTTTCCGTCGTCAGATCCAGGTGCGTCAGCACCTCGTCTGGACAGCGCGCGCAAAGATACTCCTCGGAGCATCGGTGCTCGTGTATCTAATGGCACTGTCAGTCGGCATGATGCAATCATCGATGTATGTATTGCCCCTCATGGTCATACTCACCATCATCTGTATCCCACTCCATGTCCTCATCGCCAATCTACTCACGTCTCCCATCTTTGCAATGATAAAAAATAGGAGGCTCTATCTCGCCAGTGCAAAAGTCAAATCTGTGCATGGCCTACAGGTGATCGCGGTAGCGGGCAGCTATGGCAAGACCACGATCAAGCAACTGATCTATGAGATGATCAGATACACCAAACGTGTACAGATGGTAGAGGGTAATATTAATACTCCTCTCGGCATAGCCGACTGGGTCAGTGCAAAGCTCCAGCAAAATACTGAGGTGCTTATCGTTGAGATGGATACCTACCACCAAGGTGAGATAGCTGAGTGTTGCTGGGTGACACCTCCTGATATCGCGATACTTGCAAATATTGGCGATCAGCACCTCGAGCGATTCGCGGGACCTGCCGATCATGCAAAAGCACTGAGTGAGATATTTACTTTTGCAAAACAGACTGCGATCCTCGTCGCCGATGCAGATACGCTGCAAACCCTCCGTAAGCAAACTGGATTTGTGCCCTCACGACATATGCGGATCGAGGAGGTGTCACCAGATAGTACCAATGTGCGAGGCATCAATATGGTATTTGCACAGAAGGCTGCTGAAATCCTCGCGGTACCGGTCAGATTCAAGGATGATGCTGCATCGCGCGCAGAGGAGCCAGAACGTCGAAAGAGCAAAGCTCAGATGTATGGATATGACGCGATAGACGACTCGTACAACATCAGCTTTACCACTGTGAGTACGAGTCTCGCTGAGGCGCGAGCGTATGCGAGCTCACTGGGGAAAAAGCTGCTGGTGGTAACGGCTGGGATCCCCGAGCTCTCCAAAGAGAATCGAGAGAATCAGCGCAAACTGGGACAGCTGTTGCTTTCTTCGGCTGATCATGCCTACGTACTGAGGAGCATGTTTCACGAAGAGATATGCAGAGGCTTGAGGGACGATACAAGATATACACTCGTAAAAGATCTGAACGAGTTTATACAGCTCGCTCCGCAGAAACATATCCCTGCTGAGTATGTACTTCTCGTCTTGCCTGAACTGACGGATCTGTATTATTAACTAATAACTGATAGTTGAGAACTGAGAACTCATAGTGCGTAGCTCATTGCTAAGAGCTAAGAGCTGAGAGAAGGGGGAGGATGGAGTATTGAAAATAGTAACAATCACATTCTGAACTACTTACATGTTTACCTTATGTTCTACTTATACGTAATCCCCTCAATTCACTCATTCATATCTTCGTCATGTTGAGCGTAGCGAAACATCCCTCATTATTCGCAGCTTTCAAGTAGGGAGATTGTAATAGTCAACTAATTCGATGTCGATTATTTACACCCTCACTTGTCTGTCATCCTCGTGAACACGAGGATCCAATGGTATATATGAGGCTGTTTAGGTGTGCGGCTTCTTTAGATCCCCGCCTTCGCGGGGATGACATGCAGAGAAATCTGTCACCGATATTATTGACTATTACAAGGATGACGGAATTGAGGAAATTTCATTGCGCCTTCTTTCCTACTTACATACTGTCCTACTTACATACTTACAAACTTCTCCACAATATCTGTCTTGTAGTCGAGCTGAAGTGTTTTGGTCTCCTGATGATCCCGGATGGACTGCTCGATCATGTCGGTGATTTGCTGGGTGAAGGAGATACCGCTCGCCTCCCAGAGATAGAATGCCATTGAGCCTGGAATCGGATTGACCTCGGTGAGATAGAGCATATTCCCCGTTTTGACATACATAAAATCTATGCGGGTCATGCTCCGTGATCTGGTAGCGAGGTAGGCACTTTTTGCTACTTCTTGAATTCGTTCTTTGAGCTCGTCATCGATGAGCGCAGGGAGCTCGCGCTGGAGAGATGCCATACCTGAGCCTCCTGATTTTTTACCACCCCTTTCGTATTTGTCTGCAAAGCTGAGTATCTCACTGGAGGAGAGGGGATGCTCGATCTCACTCGCCTCCAGCACTCCATCGATACAGCGGACCGCGCAGTTGTACTCTTCAAACTTTGGCAAATATTTCTCGATCAATACCTCAGTGTCCATATATGATGCTTCGATGAGCGCCTTCTCGAGCTCCAGTTCAGTATGTGCTACCTTGATGCCGATACTTGATCCGAGGTGTGCGGGCTTTACGATCGCAGGGAGTCCGAGTTTTTCGACGGCAAGCTGAGTGAAGGGGAGTGAGGTCGCGCGAATATGAGTCGAGGTAAAAGACATGCCAGGCACGGTGAGAATATCAGACATTTCAAGCATCGCTTTGGTGACTTGTTTGTTCATCGTAATCACTGCGGACTCTTGGGATGGGCCCGTATAGGCAAGTCCGATAGTTTCCAAGAATCCCTGCACTGGACCGCTCTCGCCAGAACCTCCGTGAAAGGCGAGGTAGGCCGCGACAGGTCTCACGGTGCGTTTGATGAGACCTGAGGTATGCATGTTGGGACCCGTGTGGTCTCGCTTCCATGAGACGACTACTCGCTTTGAGGTGGCAAACTGTGAGCGCGAGGTGAGATCGGGGAGGTAGCTGATCTTGCCATCTCGAGATATGTATATGGCATGAGGTGTATAGATCGCTCGATCTATCTTTTCGAGCACTTGGAGTCCGGTGATGACCGAGACTTCGTGCTCTGCCGAGACTCCGCCAAACATGACAAGGATGTCCTTTTTCATATACTGGTAGTATAGCATCTCGTCACGCGTGCTGACAGGCTCGTGAGCACCTCGTAGCTGATAGTGCCTGTCTGCATCGCGAGGTCTGTGGCACTCTGTGACAGTCCATCCTGTGTACCTATGATGACTACCTCGTCACCCACAGAAGCACTGGTATCAGTGATATCGATACAGGACTGATCCATCGAAACGCGACCAATAAGGGGCGCCTTTTTTCCACCCACGAGCATATATCGCCGCGACTGAGCACCGCGCACATATCCATCACCATATCCTATGGGGACGAGTGCGAGACGGGCAGCTCTCTTTACTTTTTCTGTGCATCCATATCCCACGGGATCACCTGAGGGGATAGTTCTGATGTGTACTATCTGTGAGGTGAGGGTGAGAATGGGCTTGAGTGCTTGCGACATCTTTGCATATAGTGGATGGCTTGGTGCAAATGGATTGATCCCATAGGTAGCAATGCCAGGTCGTACGAGCGTAAAGTGCGATGCAGGCAGCGCAAGTGTAGCTGCACTATTTGCTGCATGGATAAGTGGAGGATTGATCCCCATGGTTTTTAGTGAGGCGATCAGTCTTTGGAAGTGATGCAGCTGGTGCAATGTAAATGTGTGATCTGCGTTATCAGCATCCGCAAAGTGCATATACACACCCTCGAGTTCGAGGTATGGATTACGGGTGATACTCTGGGCAAGAGCGACAAACTCATCTGGATCACATCCTGCACGATGCATACCAGTGTCAACCTTGAGATGAACTTTCACTTTTTGTTTTCGCTTTTGCGCAAGGTATGCAAGAGCGGCGATTGCGTGTGCATCCATGACGGTGATGGTGAGATCGAGATCGAGTGCATCAGAGAAAGATGCGGGATCAAGGTAGTTGATGAGCATCACAGGATGGGTGATGCCTGCGGTACGGATTTGCCTCGCTTCATAGAGACATGCTACACCTATATACTTGAACTCAGCGGTGGTTGCAGCGCGAGCTATTTCCACGATCCCATGACCGTAGGCATTTGCTTTGACCACTGCCATGATACCTACGGTGGAGGCAAGATGCGACTTGATTACGTTGAGATTGTGACTATACGCACCGAGGTCAATATGTGCGGTGGTAAGGCGATCAGTCATAGCAATGTCAAAAATCTGAGCGACTCATACAGATAATATATGCCAAACAATATTCCCAGCACTGCACAGCCAGTGACGAGCAAGTGTTCGATCTGATGTGTACGTTGGTGTGCAACTGCAAATGGCAGTCCGATCAACAAACCAGCAAAAGACATGCTGATGATCGACCCAATACCAAAGACCAGCATATACATGATCCCAAGAGGAATACTTTTTACGGTGCTCAGTACCAACACAGTCAAAGCACCCGTACCTGCCAACCCATGAACCATCCCGACAAAAAGCGAACGCAGATAGATACGCGCTGTTGTTGACTGCATGGTGATATTTTCATGAGTATGCGAGTGATGATGGTGCAGCCATCTTCCTCGTAGTGACTGGATGCTGAGAAAGATGATCGTGCATCCCACGATACTCTCGAGCAACGCAGAGAGTGACTCAGATATAGATATCTTCAGTACGAGCACGAGAGCGCCTACGGTGAGTAGCATCATCGTATGGCCGATGCCCCAAGCGAAGCCAACCTTGAGGAACTGCAATGGATGTTTTTGTTGAGAGATGATTCCAGTCACTGCCACAAGATGATCAGGCTCAAGTGAGTGCTTGAGTCCGAGGAGCAAGCCAAACAGGAGAGGTGCGTAAAGGTCCATAAAGTATAAAAAAAGTGATATATATAAGTACCGCGCAGTGGTCAGCTATACATTTCTGGCCAGTGCTTATCGACTTCGACAGTCAAATCCAGATAGACGTGTTTGCCAGTGGCGAGCTCGAGCTCTTTACGTGCGTACGCACCGATCTCCTTGATCTTGCGCGCCTCAGCACCGATGAGCATCTTGCGGTAGCGGATGTCTGTGGTGAGTACGCGACCTTTGATATAGGTAGTCTCGCGGTTGCGGGGGGTGATCTCATCGATGACGACAGTGGTCGTGTAGGGGATCTCATCTCCCGTCATGAGAAATATCTTTTCACGAATGAGCTCACAGATAAAGATACGACTGTCCATGTTCAGGATCGGATGAGTGACGGTGTCCATGAGGGTGTGATCCATCTCGTCTTGGGTTGCGTCAGGCATGAGTGCAAAAAGGCGGTCGAGGAGTGGCTTCAAATGCTTTTGCTTCAGCGCCGAGATGAGAAATACTTCCTTGAACTCGTCCCGCATAAACTCATACTGAGCCATGTAGGTCTTGTCTTGAAAGTCAATCTTGTTGATGACGAGGAGGACTGGCATCTTGATCTGGCGGACGAGTCCGAGCACCTTCGCCTCCTCCATATCACGGCGGCGGGTGTGATCGACCATATAAATGGCTGCGTGGTAGCCGGTGTTGAGAGATCTCAGGGTCTGCTTGTTGATCTGGCGGGAGAGGGTGTCTTGGACTTTGTCAAAGATACCAGGCGTATCGACGAAGACGATCTCGCCCCGCTCGTCATGGTAGACGCCGCGGATGGGGAATCGGGTGGTCTGTGGCTTGGGTGAGGTGATGGCTACTTTGGTCCCAACGACATTGTTTACAAATGTTGATTTGCCGACGTTTGGTCTGCCGATGATGAGGACTGTGCCACGTTTCATAGATTTAGGTTACTGGATAGATCCAGATTGATAGGTAGTATACCTCATTTCACACGCATTTGGCGCGCAAAAGTAGTACCATACCATCCATGGACGACAGGGCTACTATCCTCAAAATCCGCATGGGAGACATCGATGAGTACCGCCATATCGTCGATGCGTACGAGTCTCAGATCCACGGCTACATCCGCTCGCGCCTCTTTGACAAAGATCATGCAGATGACCTCACCCAGCTGGTATTTGTAAAGTTTTACAAATCATTGGCACTCTTTGATAGTGAGCGCCCCGTGCTCCCGTATCTCTATGGCATCGCCGTGACAGAGCTAAAGATGTTTTACCGGAGTCAAAAAAAGGGACGTGTCTCGCTCGATCATGCGGATGCGCTCTCGACTCACGACTCAATCGAGGATGACCTCGAGCAGGATGATGCGGTACGCGAGGCACTCACGCACCTGACGCCAGATCAGCGATCGGCTATACTGATGCACGCTGAAGGGTACCAATATCAAGAGATCGCTGGCCGACTCAAAAAGCCTATAAATACAGTCCGCACTCTGATCAGACGCGCACGTCTCGCCGCTCGCACACATCTATGACCACCTCCACCATCATGCACCAAATCAAGTCACACGAACGGCGCGCCATCCTGGCGCGCCTCCTGACCGAGGCCGCGATCTTTACCGTCGCTATCGTCACCAGCCTCCTCACTGCTCAGTCTGTGTATACCCTCCTGACAGAGCAGGGGAGATTTGAGTTTCTCGAGCTCATCGCTGATGATGCGGAGATGCTGCGTGAGTTTGGGCCGAGCGAGCTCATGGATATCGTACGTGACATCTCGCCTGGCGAGCTCGCTACCATCCTCATAGGTGTCCTGGTGGGTATCTACATAGGCTACCATGTCATCCGCTCGCTCCCGCTCCTGCGTCGCAAAATCCGCTCGCTCCAGCGCATATAGAAGGGAACATGTGATAAAATGACTCCTCAGAGTCATCCCGTGCATGCGCGTGAGCGAGACACGGGATCCAAGAGCAGATAGAGCAAAGCTAAGAGCTTATAGCTGAGAGTGATGGGAGTTTGTAAAGTCTATAAAGTCTCTAAGGTGACGCATTCGTGTCATCTTGAGCGAAGCATAAGCGGAGTCGAAAGATCCCATGACCAATTGTAGTTGTGGTTCTCTCCCGCCATCAGTCCGCTAAAGTAGCGGACAGAATAGGCGGGTAAATGCCCAGTGACCGATCCCCCGATGAGGGGGTGAGTCCCCGGAGCGAGCACGCGGAGTGGGATAATGGTACTTGAGCGAAAGCTCAAGGAATACACGCATGAAGTAGTATGATTTGATCTCTCCCGCCATCAGTCCGCTAAAGTAGCGGACAGAATAGGCGGGTAAATGCCCAGTCGTCTAATGGTAGGACAGCAGCCTTTGGAGCTGCTTATCTAGGTTCGAATCCTAGCAGGGCAGCAAGGCACAAGACTGCGCCTTGCTCCGCCAGTAATAGGAGCAAATAGCAGTCTTGGGACGCAGCCGGGTACCAAATGGTACCCGTGCAACGACCTATTCACACAATTTGAACCCATATGCTAAAACGAACGGCAAGATATGGAGGGCCTGTCGAAGAAAATCCTGCAGGGCACTAAGTTTGAATGTAAAGTATGATACCCACTACTCCAGATTTTACAGATGAAGAGTTTAAAGAAATTCAGCTGGAGCGACATGCCTTTTCTCAGACATATCTTCAAGGGTTTAAGGAGTTGCTCGATAGCCAAACAAGGCTTGAAGAGCGCTCTATAGAAACCTTTGTCATCCTTCTCACAAGTGTGGGGGTTATTGCCGGTTTTGGTTTTACGGCACTTAGCAATGTAGTCAATGCTGTGTTCTTTTTCGTCAGCGAAGCTATTTTGATGTTTTTGATAATATATGGCTTATTTGTGCTGCCCGAACAAAATAAACGCTCACAAAAGTCATTAATACACCAACTAGATTATTTGCATAGAACTTATTCACCAAGATTGGATCTGTACAAAAGATTTTTGACGTTAGAAATGAGCAAAAATGAACTATTTGAAAAGCTAAGTAAAGACGATGAAAGAGTTTTTAACTCCGAGCCTAAATTTGATACTAAGAGAATCGACTTGAATAAAAGCTTCCTAATTGCAATGCTATTGTTAATAGTGGGCGGAGCCTTGCTTATCCTTTCATTTATCGGGCTTCCTGATAAAAGAACTGTCTGTGAGAATCATTTTTGTAAAAATAAATTTCATTGAAAATATGACAGTCTCATTTCGGTTCGAATAACATACAATGCCCGTAGCAAACATGGACACTAACAAACTCATTATTCCCCTAGGGTTGAGTAAAGTACATGGTACTGGGCATAGTTTCCCAACAAATCTTTTCTCCAATGCAAATCTTACTGTCGATATTATTGAGCTTTTTAATGAAGACAGAGCTAGGATAAAAAGAAATCTAAAGCTAGATAGCTTAGATGCTAAGTTAATTGATGTGTCCAGTTGTGCACTTTTTCTATTAAATAAAACAGGTTCTGAACCTGATGATTACTTTATATCTCAGGGATTAACTAAGCTGGTAACTTTTGCGACCTCCATTGTGCTTGGAGTAACATGCGATATGGAGCTTCAACATAGCGATGTATATGGAGAAGATGTAACTTTTGCTCTCAACAGAGAGGAAATACAAAGGTTATTTCCGAGACTGAATAGGAAGATTCCACTGTATACAGTAGAAAATCGATGCTTAGAAGTTGATGGTATCAAAAGACTCAAGCTGCTCATCAATCGCCTCATAGAGATTAATTTCCAGTCTAACTACTTTCTTGATTCAGTTATTCGACACAAGGATCTGCCGCCGAAACATAAAAAGAAGATAGTAAGCTCTGATGAATACAAGTGGTGTCTAATTTACAACTTATTTAATTCGATCTTAGAAAACATTCAAGGGATGAGATCTGCCCTGTGTGTCACTCTACTCGAGACTATTCTTGTTTCTGATTCGCAGTCGGGCGAGATAAGTTATAAGTTCGCCTTGAGACTTGCTAAACATTTGAAAAAGGATTATGACACCTTCAATGTATACAAAAGACTCTATAAATGTCGAAGCGAATACTACCACAGTGGCAAAACGAACCAATTTTCAGGAGATGATATGAGACTACTTAACCAGATAGTTCAGGAAATTGTATTTGATTACTTTATGAATCCAGACATATTCTTGTCAGAATCTCTAGATAAGGAATTATTGAGCGGAAACTAGCTGCCATCACTAAAGTCGTAGCCTAGGTCTTTTCAACAGCACAAATCACACGTAAATGTAACTGCATCTGAATGACTATAAAAAGGTGATGATTGATATAGATTCGAATGTGTATTTCGGCCCATCAAAGGCTCTTTGTACACATATATACTTTCCTTACCTACACTACTAATAAACTGGATTTTATGTGAGGATAATAAAACCGGGTAATTTCTGTTTGGCACTTGCGATGCTATCTCAATATCACACGCGCAAAAAGTAGAGGAGCAAGCCGAACTAACACTTCAAGTTCGACATTTTCTGTAAACCGCCAGCAGACATATGCTCCCTGGATTGGTGTTATAATGCCCAAATGGGTATAGCATTTTCATTAGTCTTCAAGCATAGATTGGCGAGCCTCTTCAAAAGGATACGACCCACCACCATCTTTTTAGTGCTCATTCTGCTTGTTGCATCCTTTTTCCGTTTCTACAATACCCCAATGAGATATTCGATTGGGGATGATTCCAGCAGAGATGCACTTGTTGCATTTGAAGGAGCTCGACAGCTGCAGCTTCCACTTACGGGCCCTTTCTCATCACTTGGGCCTTTTACCTTTGGACCATGGTACTACATCCAGTTGATATTTTTTACACTGCTTACACAAATCCCCTATGCGCCTTGGGTGTATATAGGTTTCAGCTCTATTCTATTTGTACTAGTAATGTACTTGATTGGAAAAGAAGTAGAAGGAGAATATCTAGGCCTAGTGACAGCTTTTCTAACTGCTATTTCTCCTATCCAGATTGTGACAGGAGTATCACTTTCAAATGCATGGAATGTGGCTCTATTCGCTGGACTAGGATTGCTCGCTTTTTTGAAGACCTTGAAAGTGCATGCATCGTATTGGTGGGGCCTAGTACTTGGAGTCACTATCGGACTCGCAATAAGCGCGCATTATTCGGCTATACCACTGCTCTTATTCTCACCCGCAATCCTTTTGTATAGACCTAAATATTATAAATATTTTATTGCGTCACTTATTGGCCTAAGTATAGTGTTTCTTCCTATCGTCATTTTTGATCTGAACAATCACTGGTTTACTCTACGTAATGTCATGTACTCATATATTCACATGAAAGAGAGAATATACGTTGCAAATAGCTGGACTATATATCTCCGTGACTTTTGGCCTAAGCATCTCTCAGATATCACTGGCCTATCCATCCCTATCGCCTGGCTAATCACGGTGAGTTCTGCAGTATCATTTCTATTTACCTTTTACCAGAAGACACTCAAAACATCCATGAAGCTACTCGTTTGTATCTTTATGATTACATTTCTTCAGCTCAGATACTATGGAGGAGAGAGATCCATAAGCTATCTCCAATATCTTCAACCTTTTTTACTCCTATTTTTAGCCTACCCTATAGCCCATTTGTATAAGATGAGATATGGAGCGCCTATGTATATTGCAGTTCTCACAGCAGTGTTTCTTTTGGCACTCCCTGTAAATATATCTGCATTAAAATCTCCACTGTTCGAAGAGCAAATCCATACCATTTCTGACAAGCTAGTAAACCTGAACCCCCATCAAAAATACTCAACTTTCACGTGTGGGGATACTGCTACGGGTAAAATGCAGGCGCTTATGCTGGTGCTTAACATCGATAATAGACTTGATACTGTGTCAGGAGCGAAGATTGGTTTCGCTGATCCAGTGTGTAGTAAAAAAGGTGCCGTTGTCATCGAGAATGACTTACTCGATCTAAGTAAAGTGGATACAGTTGGGCTTGCGAAGTCTGGCTGGATTCCCCTGACTCCAGAGGGCGTTCATGCAAAAACAGTCAGATGGTGGATACAAAATAGATTTGATAAATAGGAGCACCTCTGGATACTGTCTGCTCGAGTAATCCCAATCAAATTGGAATGAAATAGGACAATGTAAGAATATTCTAACACTCTTGATAGAGATACATATGAAAAATCAACTAACTATCGCCTGATGGCTCCTCGTCATATATTCATACCTCCCCCCCTCATCCCACGCTTGTGGTAGAGCTCATTGAAAAGCACCTAACATTTAGACAGTATATGTACCCCTTCTTATCAACTCAAGCCCGCCATACAGGCCGGCATCATCACCCAACGAAGAGATAGATATCCGGGGATGATGGTCCGAAGTATTTTGCAGATGTGAGAGGGCATTTGCGATTCTACTTTTCTGTCTCGTGGTGATTCCGCCACCAATGATGATATGAGATGGCTGTAACTTCCCCAAAAATATGGATAGTTCTGTTTGGAAATCACTCATGATCGCATACCACTCATCCTCGCTCAACTGATCGCCAGGTTTGCCATATTTCTTCTCTAGATTTGCCCCACCACAGGCACCTTCAAAGCTTTTGAGACAGGTATCCCACTCAAGTTGAGTTGCGGTTATATTTTTACCATCATAGGTGACTTGTGCACCGCCGATACCAGTGCCCCAGGTTATGTATACAAAATCTCCTTCTACTTTTTCATGATATGTACTCCCAAGGGCACCGCATACTGCATCATTTTCGATATATACGGGACATCCAAACTCCACAGAGATAGCGTGGACAAATGGTTTATCTGCCCACTCAATATTGTGTGTAGGGAGACTCTTTTGATGCTCATCTCCAGTCCAATCACCAGGAAAGCTGATGCCAATGGCAGTGATATCGGCAGATACGCTGTGTATTTCGCCTATCATCCTCGCATAGTCAGTCGGAAAATCACGGGTATTCACATATTCGACTCTGTGGACGAGCAGGGGAGTAGTGAGTGAATCAGATGCGGCTATGCGCGTGTTTGTCCCACCTACATCTATGGCGATATACATAGACACATCCTACCAATTTTCGCAGGTAGTATCGAGGTGACTTACTCTTGCCGTAGGTGACTCCCTCCATTTGTACATTCCCCCCCAAACCTTTACAATGCGCACACATTGCACACGTGACGCTTTGAGAAAGGCAACCAGGTATGAAAAAAAGCAAACTAAATAGTGAAGTGATTATCTATCAATCCGCAGAAGGGACACCGAGTATAGAGGTGCGCCTAGAAAATGCTGCGGTGTGGCTCACTATTGACCAAATGACTATACTGTTCGAAAAAAGCCGCTCAACTATCAACGAGCATATACTGAACATTTTTAGCGAAAAAGAGCTTGCAGTGATAGATTCTATGAGAAAAATCGGTATTTCCGATTTATCTACGAAACCAACAAATTATTACAATCTTGACGTTATCATCTCAGTCGGATATCGTGTCAAATCTACTCGCGGCACGCTATTCCGTCAGTGGGCGACTGCTCGACTCCGCGAGTACATGGTCAAGGGCTTCGCTATGGACGATCAACGCCTCAAGAAACTTGGGGGAGGTGGATACTGGAAAGAGCTTCTTGCCCGCATCCGAGATATCCGCAGCAGTGAAAAGGTCTTTTATCGCCAGATACTCGATATCTACGCCACCAGCATGGATTACAACCCAAAGGACGACACCTCACTAACGTTTTTCAAAAAAATACAAAACAAGATGCATTATGCAGTCCATGGGCATACGGCAGCTGAGGTCATCTACCATCGAGCCGATGCAGAAAAAGAGTTCATGGGACTTGCCACATTTAGCGGCACACATCCACATCTTGCCGATGTAGTCATCGCAAAAAACTACCTCAATGAAAAAGAATTGCGCGCACTCGGACAAATAGTCTCAGGATACCTCGACTTCGCAGAGCGCCAGGCTGATCGCGAGATGCCGATGAAGATGGTAGACTGGGCAAGTCATCTGGACGCTATCCTCACTTCGACAGGTGAGTCTCTACTGCAAGATGCGGGCACCGTGAGTCATGAGAAAGCAGTCGAAAAAGCAACAGAAGAATATGTGAAATACCAAGCCAAAACCATGAGCGATGTCGAGATGGCCTATCTAGATAGCCTCAAAACCATTCAAGAAAAAGTACAAAAGCCAAAGCTCAAACGAAAAAAATAATAGTATCCATTTATTTCATCCCATACCCAAACCTCCCCATCATCTCACGCTTGCGATCCACCCCATTTGTACATTCCCCCCAAACCTCTACAATGCCTACACATTGCACACGTGACGCTTTGAGAAAAGCAACCAGGTATGAAAAAAAGCTCTGCTCCAACACCGGTGAGTTCTCCAGACGCCCCTCTTTCCTTTGTCACTATCGCCACCGGAGGGGAAATGTAATTGTGTGGAGATGGCACAGGTCAAAATCACTTCTGTGATGTAAGACACATGGTTACCACCTATACCAGATTATGATTACATCATGCTATCAGAAATCCTCGAATATTATACCGGTCATCAGCTAGAAGACGAGTTGAAAGGCTACAGAAATCCAATTATTTTTGGTACACCACCAAGTCCTGCCAAACTTCTCGGATCCGTATACCAAATAGAGCATTACCCAATCACTCCAGAAGTGCCTCCAGAGTATCAAAGTAGAGTTGACGCCGAACTGCGCCAGGAAGCCTCCAGATTGGGAGTTGTGAATGCTGAATTATTTGTCGGACACAAACTAAGAAATATGGTAAATGCAGTGAGGTTGTCCTATGGGGCTAAATAATGATTATTTACGTAGAGTAATCATGAAGCCTTGATTACAAGCGTTTGCGATCTGCTTCGATGAGGTGACGCAAATAGTCTGATTTAGTTGTTTTTAACTTTTTTGCAGTCTCATCGAGATGACTAAGTAGATCAGGTGTCACAAAAAAGTTAAATCGCTGATCTTTCTTTTGATATACATACTCGATCGAGCTTTTGAGGACCTTCTTTATGGTAGCATCTGCGTACTGTTTGATGAGCAGTCGTTCGTCATAGATACCTCCGAAAAAGTAGGGATAGTTTTCCTCGCAATAGAGCAGAAGTGTAGGCTTGTGCAAATCTAGTGCGCGTGCGATCTGATAGCCGATCGAAGAGCTTTCAAATGATACATCAAATATGCATATATCTGCAGTATGTATGGCGCTATTCTTTTTTTGGTACTGCGCTACGTAGGTTGCATGCCCTGCCTTTTGCATTTTGGTGTAGTAATTTTTTCTGCTATTGGTAAATAGTTGGCTGTCGACATGTGTGTGTCCGAGTGCAGCTATCTCGTTGTAAATCAACTCGTAGTAATGCTCGAAGTATTGAGTGCCTCGCAAGGAGGCAGTGAAATATACTTTCATGGCTTTTTGGTGAGCTCCTGCAATATGCTAATGACCTCTTTTATCACGATGAGTATAGCGGGGAGTATGACAGCAAACCAAATACCCGCAGGTAACTTGAGCGCCGTGATGATGTAGCCAAGCTTAGGGATAGTAAGCGCAACGCTTCCGATGATCAACCTTGGTACGACTTTTTTCTGATCGGTTGCTTCATTTGCATCTCCTTTGGTGACGTATACATTCCCTCCGAGTCTGATGATGCGATGGGTGACGATCTCGACCTTTTCAGCCTCAAGCGAGTAAAATGAGATGATGTCGTTCACTTCATAGGACGGTTTTTTTACGACTAAGAGCAGACTTCCTGTATCTATGGTCGGGGACATGGATTGAGATTTTTCTGTGAAAAATCTCCAACTCTCAAATGAACTCGTAGTGAACACAATGAGCAGTAAAGTAAAAATGAGATAAAAAAGAACTGCTTTGAAGTACCAACCCGATACGTAGCTCGTATGTACGTGCTTTGAACGCATATGTATATTGATATATACCTTTTCAACTATATCACTATATATCACCAGTTGCCACTGGAGATTACGCTAGTCAGTTTTCGCTGAGCGAATATGCCTTTGGTACTGTCAGGATCAGTATTCCAAGTCTTAAAGGTGATGTTAAACTCACACAGTCTGCCTTTGAGCGCGCTGTTGGAGTCTTCTAAACTCACGAGAAAAATCCAATCCTCAGGTGTCGCACTTGTTATCTCTGAGTTTATATTCATCCCCATGAGAGGGCCTGTGTATTTGGTGGATAGATTGCGGTGAAGTGTCTGTATCTGCAATGCATTACAAAATGCATCATCTCCGCTGATCTTTTCTGCCTTGAGTCGGTATTTGAATCCTAGTAGTCCATCTTTGCGTATACGTGTAGTCGCAATCTCAAACCCACCAGGCACGATGCCGGTCGTATGAAACAGTGAGGTCACTGTAGCATTTGTAGCAGTGTGCTGTGCAAAAAAGTTGAGGACTATCGCCACAAATCGATTGCCGACCACCGAGCGCTCAGCAGTGAGATCTGCATCGGTATACGATGTGTTTATCAAAAAAAGCCCGAGACAAATCAAGAATATGAAAATAATCTTGATTCTCAGACTAAGCATGTTTGTCCTTCAGCAGCTCGTCCGCAACGAATAATCCAGCGGGAATCAAGACGAGTATGATAAGGCCCGGGAGCGACTTGCTAAACTCCACGAGGTATCCGAGCTTTGGGATCACAAACGATACTTTTCCCACTATCTGATCAAACGAAATAGTCCCTTCATCATCCGATCTATTTGCATCACCTCGAGTAGTAAATGCTTCTTTGCCATTTTTTTGTTCGACATTGAGTATGCGGTGAGTGACTGTCCTTCCGCCTTCGTCTATAAACGTGATCGCATCGTTTTTTCCATAGGTAGGTTGGGGTCGTATGACTATGATGTCACCTGTCATGATGGTTGGTTCCATGGATCCAGACTGTACGAGATATGACTTGTATCCTGCAAACAGACTAAAGTTTGAAGAGAGGATATAGAGCGCCATCACTGCTATAAATCCAATAAATATCCATGACGCGAGGCTTACTATAGCTTGAAGTATTTTCATATGTTTCAGATGTATAAACTGTGTAAAGCAAGGCGGCTCTGCGAGCCGCCTTGCTGATGTACGATCCAACTTGTTTCAAACAAGGTCAGGCCTGAGCCTTAGTTGTTGGTAGGAGTTGGTCCGTTGATGAGCTGGAGGAGTCTGAAGTTCATATCAAACTCGACGCTATCACTCTGGATCTCGTTTCCATAATCATTCTCTCCGACTGCCCAACTGGCGGTAACGGTTTTTGTATCACCTGACTGCATGATGATAGGAGTGGCCGCATTCCATGCGAGTCCGGTCACATTTTCATTGGCAGTTGCCAAGGTTGACTCTGTGCGTGAGGTGCCAGAACCATCTACAGCGAGCTTGAGGTTGATCACGTTGCCGAGCTCTCCGAGGTTATCAGAGGCACATGCTGGCTCGATAGAAGCCTCTTGGTCATTACACCCATTCTCTTTGTTTACTACATTCTTCAGTCTCACGAGGAACTTGCCTGGCAAGGATCCTGTGTTGGTGATGGTCCAGGTCTTGGTACCATCGATATTGGCGTTCGCACCTAAATTCTCGATGACAAATGGCTCAAGCACGTTGCCATTTGAGGCTACGTTCAAGTCCAACGTACCAGTGGTGAACTTACTGGTGGTCACCGTTCGTGTCGCGCTAAAGTACGCGAAGGTGGCTGCACCTGCTCCTCCAGCTACGAGCAGGACTAAAGCCCCGCTGAGCCAAATTTTTTTCTTATTCATATAAATTGAATAAATAGCAATTCTTTCAATATACACACTAGATGAGTATGATGTCAAGTGAATATGTATAAGATACACATACTGTGTCAAACTCTTGCATTACCTATTTCCTATCCCAATTTGAGCAATGCCTTCCTGACAATCTATATTTCCTCTACCTGATGTTATTTATATTCCTAACCTGAAGGTGGGGAATATAATTAATAATTAATAGTTAATAGTTAATAGTTGATAGTTGATGACTCATCTTGCGTACATATGTCATCCCTGTAATAGATCAGTAATACCGATGACAGGGTTTTCTGCATGTCATCCCGTGCTACGACACGGGATCTATGCATTTGTGCTTTTGCAGTGAACTGGATCCCGTCCGCCGAATCGGCGGATTCATCGCCGCGCCTGCCTGCCGGCAGGCAGGCCTGCAACGCTTATGCGTAGCATTGCGGGCAGGAAGATCCCTGATATACGAGATTCTTCATTCCACTCAGAATGACCATGCAGGAATCGTCATTGAATTAGTTGACTATTATTCCGACATGTCGGATCCCATGTATGTTTGAGATTGCCTCGCAATGACGCGCGTGCGTAAAGATGAATCATTTAGGGAAGAGTGCAGAGCATTGGAGGCTCAGTTCATGTGGCATAGCGCATCACTTCTCGCAGATTGTGGCTTTGAGTATCTTGACCGGAGTGATTGGGGTCGAACGTTCTCCAAACATGCTCGGTTTGGTGGGTGCGGTAGCGATCACATCGACTGTTTGCATTCCACTGGTCACCTGTCCAAAAATAACGTAGTTTTTCGGGAGTGCCATGTCACCATGCATGATGAAAAACTGACTCCCATTGGTATTTGGTCCTGCATTTGCCATAGCGACAGTGCCTTGGACATACTCCCCTTCAAATTCCTCATCATCAAACTGGTACCCAGGTCCTCCAGCACCAGTCCCCGTCGGATCGCCTCCTTGGATCATGAATTCTTTTATGATCCGGTGAAAGATCGTGCCATCATAAAAACCCTTTCGGGCGAGCGTGACAAAGTTGTTCACGGTGATTGGCGTCGCTTTTGCATAAAGCTCGATCTCTACATCGCCCTCTGATGTGTGGAGGATGGCCGAATAGCTTTTTTTTACATCTATCTCAATAGTTGGTTTTTTGGTGGTTCGCTTGCGCATAGGTGGATAGTACTATACCTGTATTTGCCTGAAAATCAATTATTGTGATCAAAATATCCTCTCATCTGCTACGATACTCGCATATGACAGGAGCACTCATCATCGACATCGAAACCATCGGCGAAAAGTGGGAGGACATCGACCCACTCTCACAGGAAAACCTCAGCACGTGGACGAAAAAGGAAGCAAAAAACGAGACCGAGCTCGCGTTTGGGATGGACGCGCTGAAGGAGGGTTTGGGATTTTCGCCTCTCACCGGCGAGATAGTCGCTATCGGCATGATGGACTATACGACGAGCAAGCGTGCGGTCTACTATCAGGATCCAAAGTCTGACAAAGCTGAAGCCATCGAAGATGGGGTAAAGTATGCGATATACAGCGAGGCCGAGATGCTCAACCGTTTTTGGGAGGCAGTCTCAAAGTACGATGCTGTCGTGACCTTTAACGGCTATGCATTTGATGTGCCCTACCTCATCATCCGCTCGGCGATCCATGGGATCAGACCCAGCGCAAATCTCATGATCAATCGCTACCTGACGAGCCAGTACAAGGCCACCGTGCAGCACATCGATCTCCAGGATCAGCTCTCGTTTTATGGCGCGATGCGCAAGAAGGGGAGCCTGCACATGTGGACGCGTGCCTTTGGGATAAAGAGTCCGAAAACTGCAGAGGTCAATGGCCACGCCGTCGCCACCATGTATGAGGAGGGGAAGTATCTCGATATAGCCCGCTACAACGCCGCAGATCTCACCGCCACCGCCGAGCTGTATACGAAGTGGGTGCAGTTTATGAAGATGTGATACTTCGAGATTGGTCATTCTGCGCCTACTGTTGCTGTAATAATATAATTTATAGTCTACAATTTACAAATAATCTCAATCCAAATTCAAATTTGAATCATTCGGATATTAGAGATTAGAACTTTTTCGGCATTGCCCCGAACGCTTGTCCGTCATCCCCCCTCTGGGCATAGCCCTATGGGCGGAGCCTGAACAGGGGGATCCAAAGGCATCTTACATGGATCCCGGCATGTCGGTGAAGCAATCCCACACATGTATGGGATCCCGACCAGGTCGGGATGGAATGTGTATGTAAGGTAGGTTATAAGGAATTCCTTCAATTTGGCTCGGTTCTTACTCCCCCTCGTTTCCTAACGAGGGGGTGATCCCGACGTGTCGGGATGGGGGGTGTAGAGGCGATTCATGCCATGGATCCCGGGTCGGAGCCCGGGATGACAGACAGGAAGGAGATGCATAGACATCACAGATTCAACAAGGATTGTAAAAGATGCTGATCCGTCGATTCGGCGGACAGCATGACACAGGTATGGTTCGGTTTCAGCGTGTGATGACTATAAGTAGTGAACGAATTGAGAGAATTGGTATTACCATTTTTCAAATTGCAAATTCGCACTTGCCCACGTTGTGGTATCATGCACTCATGAACTTTATCTTTAAGCTTCTCCTTGATGGATTGGGCGTATATCTGTCAGCTATGGCGCTGAACACGCTATTTCCGAGTGCACAGCCTGTCCACCTGTCGACGTATCTCGTCGCCATCATCGCCAGTATTTGCATCAGTCTGGTGAACCACACGGTGCGCCCAATCATGAAGATCATCACCTTCCCCATAAACATCGTGACACTCGGGCTGTTTGGATTTATCGTGAACGGCATCGCCATCATGCTCGTGCCATATCTGGTGAATATCTTCGTACCAGGTGGATTTGCGATAAACGGCCTCTGGTGGGCAGTGATATTTAGCGCACTTGTGTCATTTGTACAGTCCACACTGCACGTCCTCGTCAAATAGTATGAACATCCCCCTCATCTCTGCCATCCTCTTTGTTGTAGGGTTCCTCGCGGGATACATCCTCCAAAAGTACTGGGGCAACCAGAGCCAGTCGGCCGAGTTTGCAGACAAAGTAGAGGAGAAGCTGAACAAGATCATCCCTCAGATGACCCAGACGGCAGGTGAGCAGACGGCGCTCCTCGCCAAAGAAAAGCTCGAGGCAGCGACATCCAATCTCAAGGATGAGTTTGATAACAAGCAGGAGCTCATCGACAAGACGATCCAAACACTCAATGTCGAGCTCCACAAAGCCAATGAAAAACTCGAGAAAGCCGAGCGCGATCGTATCGGATCATTTGAAAATCTCAAACAACAGATCACCCAGCAAGCCAAACATACTCAGGATCTCCTCCAATCGACGACCAATCTCCAAAGAGTCCTCTCAAACAACCAGCTTCGCGGTCAGTACGGCGAGCAGGTGGCAGAGGACCTCCTGAAGATGAACGGATTTGTCAAAGGCGCTGACTACCTCATCCAAGACACGCAGGCTGAGGGTGCGCGCCCGGACTTTACAGTCCTTTTGCCAAATGATATGAAGATCAATATCGACTCAAAGTTTCCCTATCAAAATCTTTTAAAAATCGTGGAGTCGACGACTGATGAGGCGCGCGCACAGTATCGCAAGCTCTTTGAGCAGGACATCAAAGAAAAGATCAAGCAAGTCACCTCCCGCAAATACATAAATCCTGAGGAGAACACCGTAGATTTTGTAGTGCTTTTTGTGCCAAACGAGATGATCTTTTCCTACATCTATGACAAGATGCATGAGATATGGATCGATGGCATGCGCCAAAAGGTCGTGTTTGCAGGGCCCTTTAGCTTCACCGCGATCCTGCGCATGGTGAGACAGGCGCATGAGTACTTCTCTGTGCAAAAAAACCTCCGCTCGATCATAAATAACATCCAAGTATTTAAAGATGAGTTTACGAAGTATCACGAAGAGGTGGACAATCTGGGCAAGAAAGTAGATGCAGTCGTCAGTCAATATAGGGTCGTGTCTCAGACGCGGACGAACAAGCTGCTGCGTGTGGTGGATAAGATCCAGCTTGACAGTGCCACAGATGCTCCCGCACTCTTGGCACCAGAAGTTTGATACACTGTATAAATACATATGGAGACTTCTTCATCCACCTACAAAAAAAGTTTCAGTTTAGCTGGAAAGCTTTTGTCGCCGCATATCATGCTGATCCCTATGTTTGTGATTCTGTTAGTGATGATACGATTTGTCTTTGATCCACCAAAGGCTCCGGTACAGCCCGCAAAAGGTACTCTTCCCCAGGCTATCATCAGTTCTATGCCCACCGTCGATGAAGGGATAAAAAACACGCTGAAGTCATTTGAATCAGAGCAAGCAAGCGGCAGCGCAGTCATCGGATCAGCTGGATCTGCCTCGTCAAAATCGCCATCAAACGTAGGGGATATGCCTACATTAGATCTCACCGGACCCTGGCAGTGCGATCATGCGGGCGTCTCGCTTTCGATCCAAGATAAAAATATCAAGGCATCATTTGCATCAGACAAAGGCACGCAGTATGCACTCGTCCAAGGAGATTGTGCCTATCTGTGGTCCAATCTCAAAGAGGGGACCAGGCAGTGTGGCATCGGTACCTATCTGGACATCCTAGCGCCGATGCTCGGATCAGCCGACATGATCGGTACGCTGACACAAAGCATGGGTGAGAAAGCGGGCAAAGTAGATGCTGCTGGGCTCATATCCTCCTGTAAAAAAACTCCCATAAAACCTGCGGTATTTACTCTCCCTGCTTCGATCAAGTGGGCGGAGGAGAAAGCTAACTGATAACTAATAGTTGATAACTTATAACTAAGAGCTTCCGCCAGAGGCGGATCAGCCTTTGGCTGAGATAGTTGATACCTGAGAGCAGAGTTGGGCTTCGTGTCATCTTGATCCCGCCGAATCGGTGGGGAAAGATCCTGAAATGAATTCAGGATGACAGAATATTTGGATTTGTACTGAAATTAATTGTAAATTGCAGATTGCAAATTGCAGATTCTTCCCTCGCCTACGTTGACCTGAAGGTATAAAAAAACTCGGGCGTGACCTACTTTCCCCCATCGCCGCTTAAGTGAGCGGGCTTGCCCGCCGTAGCGTTGCAAAAGAGATACTCGGAGTTGACATGAAGGTATAAAAAAACCTGGCTACGACCTACTTTCCCCCATCGCCGCTTTGGCGGGAGTATCATCAGCGCTAGTGCGTTTCAAGACCCTGTTCGGGATGAGAAGGGTTGGTGCCACACTGCTTGGATAACCAGGAGCGACTATTTTACCACAGCCTCACCAGTCTTGCAATCATAGTTTTTGGCTGGGGAGCATGTTTATAAGGTTTGTCATGCTCTAAAGCCGTCAAGTGACAAGCCACACCCATAATTTTCAATTTTTCATTATCAATTTTCAATTATCTCCCCTCCTCCCCTTGCAGTCGGATTTTTCTTGGTATACTATGGGAAGATGGCAAATCTAGACATATCTGCACTCACGCCTGAGCGGCGAGCCATGGGGTCTTTCTGCATTCTCCCTGATTCGAAATACATCCATCAAGAGGAAGATGAGCAGCTTATCCTCTTGCTCCGCGCACATCCGATCACCCAGCTCATGTGGATCGCAAACACTGTGTTTGCAGTCATATTTCATGTCTTTATTTTAGGATGGTTGGGGAGCTTGATCGGCCAGGGGCTCTGGACGATACTGTTTGTATTTGGATTTTTCCTCATTTTTGCCTATGCATGGTACAACTTTATCCTTTGGTACTACAACCTGGGTTTGGTGACGAATAAGCGCATCGTAGATATCGACTACTTTGGCATCTCAAAACGAGTGACTACTGAAGCGCGCATTGCAAAGATTGCCGACGCTACCGCAAAAGTGAGAGGGTTTTTTGGCCAGATATTCAACTATGGCGAGATTACGGTGAAGACCGACGGTCCGATCCAGAACATCGAGTATGATGATGTCCCAGATCCTGAGCTTGCGGTATCTATTATCAATGCATTGGTAGGTCAGGCCGTCCGCTAACTATATATGTTATCACCCATCGAAGCCAATCTCGCCTGGTGGCTCATCAAGGGCTTTGCCTTTGCGGGCAGTCTCCTGTTTCTCCTCTATAGCATCGTCCTCCTGGGTCAGGTGCGTTCTCTCAATCGCACCGTGTCGACTGATTTGGGTCGGATCGTAGTAGCGGGATCGGTGATACAGCTCATGTTCGCTTTCATCACCTTGGCGCTTGTGGTACTCTTGAATATATGATCGACACCTCTCGTGCCATCCGCACGCTCGTGTTTAAGACCAAATCTGACGAGAGTGCATTCGTCTACGTACGCGGAGATACGCGCCGTCTTCTCGTGATCACGTGTGCTCCCGAGTCAGCTACCCCAGAGCAGATACACCTGATGGAGCAGTTGTATGAAAAGCTGCCTCATCTCCAGTCGATAGATGCGCTCGAGGACCTCCTGTCTCCCTTTGTAGACCTATCTCTGTCAGTCCTCGTCCACCATGGACACAAACTACTTTTGGGCACTGTCGGAACAGGAGGGATCTATCTCAAGCGTCGCGATACAGTGCTAGAGGTGGTATCTGAAGGATTCTGTGCGGAAGGTGCGGGGGAGGATGGTGATACATTTGTAGCAGTGACTGACTCATTTCTCGATCATGTCGGCGGACTTGAAGGGCTTACGTATTATCTGACTCACTACCAACCTGAGGATGTGGTGGAGATGATGCAGACCTATGATGAAGGTCAGACATTTGGATTTGGTATGGCCCTGTATGGCCATGAGCAGATTGTCGTGCCGCCACTCGTCAGTCCGCTTCCTGATACTGGAGTTGAAACTGCAGTAGATGATGACATATCGCTCACAGGTGATGGGGAGACACTGACCGTCGAAGAGCACATCTCTCGTGCCCCACAGTCGACAGTTGTGCCAGTACCTCGTGCCACGAGGGTGAAACAACGATTGAGCATGGCTATGCTTCGATGCCGACTCGCATGTGCTGGTATTTTGACAAAGATACGATCACTTCCTTTGAAAAAGATTGCAATCATCGGCATTCCGACACTCGCACTCATCGTGATGGCTGTGCGTGGGGGATCGAGCGTCAGAAAGCTCATGACTGACTCACAAAAAGAGTACACCTCGTTTGCCACCTCGGTACAATCTGATCTGAAAGCTATTGAAGCTGAGGGATTCCTCGATACTTCAAAAGCCACGAGACTCTTTGATCAGCTGGAGACAAAGATAGACAAATCGAGCGAGGAGTTTAAGCCCAAATACGCGCCGCAACTGGCAGAACTCGTCGCCTCTGTGACCAAAAAGAAAGAGGAGATGCTCAAGATCCAACATCCAGAGATCAAAGAATATTTTGACATGGTGGTTGAGCAAGCGGCAGTCACGGTGACCGATGTGGATATCGATGGAGACAAGATCTATGTGCTCGATGGCGAGCATGGGATCATCTATATCATCGCCACACCAGTACCCTCTTACAACAAGATTGCGTCAGATAAGCTCAAGGGAGCCACCCAAGTCGCCTCCTCTGGGGGGTATACCTATGCACTCACCAAGAGTGAAGGTATTTTTCTCATGGACGAGACCAAATCTCATCAAGTCATCGCGAAGGATGACAAATGGGGGAGTCTCACAGACATGAAAGTGTTTAACAGTAACCTGTACCTCCTCGACGATACCAAAAAGGATATTTACAAATATGTAGCTGCAGACACCGAGTCTTTTCGCGAGCGCGTATCCTATCTCGCCGATGATGCAGCGGTGAACTTTACCGGTGGTACACGCCTGGTCATCGATGGATCCGTATATATCAGCAAACTTGCAGGCATCTCCAGCTATAGGTCAGGGAATAGAGTGGATTTCAAAGTCGACATCCCCAGTAGTGAGCTCAAGCTCACTGACTTTGCGACTGCCGAGGAGTCAAAGGATGTAGCAGTGCTCGATGGCACTCATGGAGTGCTGTATAGAGTCGAAAAGTCAGGCGCATTTATCTCGCAGATCCCAGATGCGAAGCTCAACGGTGCCATCGCAGTCGTCGCGTCCAAGGATCGATACTATGTGGTGAAAGGAAGCAAAGTGTATGAGGTAATGAAAAATTGAGAATGAATAATGAATAATGAATAATGAATAATTAAGAATTGATAATTGAGAGCGAATAGCAAGGGGAGTTTGTACAGTCTATAAAGTTCATAAAGTCCGTAAAGTGACGAGCGTCAACGGAAGATTCCTTGCTGCACATGAGATTCTTCTCCCGCCACGGCGGGATCAGAATGACTTGGGTATGTCATCTTGAGCATCAGTGGAAGATTCCTTGTTGCACATGAGATTCTTCGTTTCACTCAGAATGACTTGGGTATGTCATCTTGAGCGCCAGCGAAAGATCCCTACAAGAGATCCTGAGCTATCCTGTCATCCCTCCTCTGGACGTAGTCCGACGGACGGAGTCCGGGCGTAGTCCTGCGGGTTTACCCGCCCACGGCGGGTGGATCCTCGCGGACGCGAGGATCCAAAGGCATACGTGCTTGTACATTGGATTCGCGCGTCCCGCATGGCGGGATAAATACGGGGGAATGACATGGTGTTAAGAGTGCTATGGTTTTGTACTTAGATGGATTTACTTGCACGTATTTCCCGTGATTGTCGGGAGACAGATCATCCACCCGCCATCCGCGGTTTGCTTCACTATATTGAGCATATTACCCGCTACCAGGCCCCATATCACCAGGACACCGATCGCCACAACGAGCGCTATGAGAGAGCTAGTGATCTGCTTTTGCGCCTCTGTGATTTTTTCTTCTGCGCCTTCTGAGGTGATCCAGTGAAATGCACCCATGAGCATGTAGTAGAGTGCCATGAGACACATCACAAAGAAAAATGCCTTCAATCCCCAGATGAGCAGTCCCCCAAATGAGATGTCTGCATATTTTGGGGGGGTTACCACACCGAATGATTTTTGTGCAGGATTCATAGATAGATAAAAACTAAAAACAGATAGTACCCACATCAGTAACTGTCAGGATGATCCGAGTGACACCATATGCTACAACCACGATGACGAGTCCAATGATGGCGTTGATGATCCCTGTCTGTGCCTTTGTCAGCTCCTCGGTCACCCCATTTGCAGTCATGTACTTGAATGATCCAAAGATGCCCATCGCCAGTGCGAGGAGGCCAGCTACCATCGTAGAAGTATTTATAAGAAATCCGTAGGTTTTACAAATTGAAGTAAAGTTACATGCGGGCTCAAAACCGCGGTCGCAGAGAGCATTTTTGCTTGGATCGCAAGCTCGTTCGCATGATTTTAAATCAGGGTACTTGCCAGGTATATCTACAAAACATTTTTGAGTATTTGCATTGCACTCGTACCCATCCGCATTTACCTCAATATGACCAAATAGAGAAAACAGAAAAAAAAGTAGTGTTAAACAGATAATTTTTGTCATTACCTCAGTCTACACCTTTCTCCCCCCCTTGTGCAAGGGGTGCGGGAAATGTACAATGAATGCGGCTAAAGGCTAAAGGCTAAAGGCTAAAGGCTAAAGGCTAAAGGCTAAAGGCTAAAGGCTAAAGGCTAAAGGCTAAAGGTTTAAGAAATAACAAGACTTAAGAATTAAGTACACAGAGTCTTTTTCAGCTCGCATTTTTATTTTATATTGTCATTCCTTAAGTCTTTAGTCTTAAATCTTAATTCCCCCCCATGTACAAACCCGACTTTACCATCTCCCACAAGATCCTCAGCCAGATCGCGCGCATCGAGGCGGCTGTTGAGGTCATCAAGCACGCCCCTGTCGTGCCGCTCTGGGAGAAGGAGTTCCGTCATGATGCGATCGTGCGACAGGTCTACCACGGCACTCATATCGAGGGCAACCAGCTGGAGCTCCAGGATGCAAAGGATATCCTGCTGGGCAAAGATGTCGTGGGGCGTCCCCGCGATGTGCAAGAGGTCATCAACTATCGTAAGGTGATCGACATCATCGACGATGAGTATGAGCGCCAAGTGGAAAAAATCACTGAGCCACTGATCCTCAAGCTTCACCGCACGATCGTGGAGAAAATTCTTCCTCCAGAGTCCTGTGGAGCGTATCGCACAAAGACCGTCACGATCCGCGACGCATCGACAGGCGAGATCACTTTTCGTCCTCCCGAGGCGATGCAGGTACCATTTCTCATGAACCAGTTCGTCTATTGGCTTGGCATGACGCCCAAAGACAAGATGCACCCACTCCTGAAGGCGGGCCTTGCACACCATGAGATGGTGCGCATACATCCGTTTGCAGATGGCAATGGACGCATCGCGCGCATCGTCGCGACCCTTGTCCTCGTCCTGGGTGGCTATGATATGCGTCGATTTTTTTCACTTGAGGAGTTTTATGACAAAGATGCCGAAAGCTACTACAAAGCTCTCCAGGCCGCCTCAGCCGGCGACTATACGACGTGGCTCGAGTACTTTACCTTTGGTGCCGCAGTCGAGTATGATCGAGTCAAAGAAAAGATACTGAAACTCTCACAAGACGTGAAACTCAAAACCAAGATGGGGGGGCGTCAGGTCTTTCTCACTGATCGTCAGATCAAGATAGTCGAGTACATCACTGATGTGGGATATATCCAAAACAAGATGTTTAGTATGCTCTTCCCGGACGTTTCAGACGACACAGTCCTGCGTGAGGTGAACGAGCTCATCGAAAAGGGCCTCATCCGCAAGGTAGGGAGTACGAAGGGTGCAAGGTATGAGATTAATTAGAAAGACTAAAGATTTAAGACTTAAGACTAAAGGAATGACAATACAAAGGCTAAAGACTTAAAGAATCAAAATACAAAGGCTTAAGACTATAGAATAAAGGACCTAATATGAATATAAATGACAGCTCAGCAGCCCGGAAGCCAGAAGACCTCCTCATTCGCACTAAACGATTTGCCATAGATACTGCACTATTTCTAAAAAAGCAGAAAGTCACCATATACAACGACCATATTATCAAGCAACTTCTGAGATCATCAAGTTCAATAGGTGCGAACTTTTGCGAAGCAAAAGAATCGATTACGCGAAAAGATTTCGTAAATAAAACTGCTATAAGTAAAAAAGAATCACAGGAGACCATGTATTGGCTAGACCTGCTTGTTGCAGACCTAGGTGAAGTGCCAGAAATCAAGCGCCTGCACGATGAAGCAAGGCAATTTGTCATGATCTTTGTATCTATGATTCGCAAATAACTATATTTAGAATACTCATTTAAAACTTGAATCTTATTATTTCTTAAGTCTTGAATCTTAAGTCTTTAATCTTTAGTCTTAAGTCATTTGCCCTACCCCTATGCTATTTAAAATACTCGCACAATACCTTCAGCAAATCGAAAATGTATCTGCACGCCTGTCTATAACCGAGAAGCTTGCGGAGCTTTTCAAACTCTTGTCTGTCGAGGAGATGGGCATGATCCCATACCTCATCCAGGGGCGGATCGCACCTGCATATGTGGGGATTGAGTTTGGAGTGGCTGAAAAAAGCGTGATCAAGGCAGCAGCACTCGCACTGGGGCGCGATCCAAAGGACTTTGCCCGCACCGTGAGTAAGGTAGGGGATCTGGGTACCGCAATCGAATCGGAACGCGCGCAGTTCCAATCGTTTGACCAAGAGGATCTGACGATCACGCAAGTCTTTGAGACATTTGTACAAATATCCTCCCATACAGGTGAGGGCAGTCAGGAGACCAAGGCATCACTCATAGGACTGCTTTTCACCAAGCTCGACTCATTATCCTGTCGCTATATCGCACGCATTCCTCTCGGCCAGCTTCGCCTTGGCGCGTCTGACGTGACCATCATCGATGCGCTCTCGTGGATGCTCACCGGAGGCAAATCACTCAGACCTCAGATCGAGCGTGCCTACCAGGTCAGACCAGACCTCAGCTATATCTGTCAGACGATAAAGCGAGATGGAGTGAAAGCTCTCGAAAAGGTAGGTCCTGTCATCGGCACTCCGATCCTCATGATGCGCGCCGAGCGCCTCTCGTCAGGAGCCGAGATCATCGAAAAGCTGGGAGAGTGTGTGGTCGAGCCAAAGTATGATGGGCTGAGATTGCAGATACATATAAGTCAAAAGTCAAAAGTCAAAAGTCAAAAGTCTCCCGAGGTCCACATCTTCACTCGTGGCCTGGAGGATGCGACGCATATGTACCCCGATATCGTGAAGGCGGTCATCGAGGAGTTGGATTGTGATGAGGCGATCATCGAAGGGGAGGCGCTCGGCTACGATCATGAGAATGATAGATTCCTCTCTTTCCAGGAGACGATCCAGCGCAAACGTAAACACGATGTAGAGGAGGCAGCGCTGCGTATCCCCCTCCGGCTCATGGCGTTTGACGTGCTGTATGTCGATGGGCAGTCATACATTGCAAAATCATTGACCGAGCGTCGCGCAAAGCTTGCGAAGCTGCTTGCAAAAAAAGCAAAGTCACCCACCATCGTTATGGCGCCAGAGACGATCACCTCAGATCCAGCGGTAGTCGAGTCACTTTTTGACACCTATGTCACCGATGGACTTGAGGGCATCATGGCCAAAAAGCTCGCCGATCCCTACAAGCCTGGTGCACGCGAATACTCGTGGGTCAAACTCAAAAAAAGCTACAGTGAAAAGGTGAACGATACGATCGATTGTGTTGTCATGGGATTTGACCAGGGCAAGGGCAAACGCGCAGCCTTTGGGATCGGCGCGGTGCTGGTGGGTATCTACGATAGTACAAACGAACGCTTTCTCACACTTGCCAAAATCGGCACTGGCATGACTGATGAGGAGTGGAAGCAAATCAGGGCAAAGTGCAAAGTTCAAAGTGCAAATACCATGCCAGCAGAATACGAGGTGAAAAAAGAAGTGTATCCAGATGCGTGGGTGGAGCCCTCTATCGTGCTAGAGATCAGATGCGATGAGCTGACTGAGTCGAAGCTCCACTCATCTGGATGGAGTATGCGGTTCCCCCGACTAGAGAAGTTCCGCGATGATAAAAAGCCGACAGATGCGACGAGTTTGACTGAGATCAAGAAGATGGTGAAGAAATAATTCAAATTCAACTCGTCTGTCATCTTGAGCGCCAAAGGACCCCTTTTGTATATCTGGCTGTCGACTGATGACTAAAGACTGATGACTAATTCTTCTCCATCTCCATAAATATTTTCTCCATGAGATTGCGGAATGCTTCGGTTGGATTTTTTTTCAGCGCTTTCTCGAGTTTGACCTTAACCTCCTTGGTAAACTGTTTTGCGTCACTTATTTTGCTTCGGAGCTCTGCAATGCGGTCATCAGTCATATGCTTGCCCTGATCGATGCCCACCAAAAAGTCTTGTCGAAATTCATCTGATGCCTCTTTGCTCTGTCTGACCTTATGCCCAAAAAGTTGACGAGCAGCGCGCAACTGATACTCGATGAAAAAGGATGCAGGCTTGTACCGCATCCGTCGACTCGAGGAGTGGACTGCCACGTCACGCTTGTAGATAATATCTGTATAGCGCGCGCACGCCATCGAGAGCTCCACATCCTCATGCACCTTCTTATCATCAGTGCAACAGTCATGCTTTGCTTTGTCCCATAGCGCTTTGGTGAGTATCATATTGGGACCCGTCCAGAGTGTGTGTCCAAAGAGGAGTGTCGCCGCCTGCTGGTATGCCTCAAATATCTGCGCATGTTCATCCATGAGAGGTACGTCATAGTAGATGGCGCCAGTCAGCGCCTCGATCCCAGACTCCATATAGTGGTGGATCTTTTCGATCCAGTCAGGGTTCACGATAGTGTCTGAGTCTGTCCGCGCGATGATCTCGTACTGGGCTGCTTCAAATCCCGCAGTCCGAGCTGCTGTGATGCCCTGGACTTTTTCGGTGATGACGCGCGCGCCTTTGGCGCGCGCAATCTCTGCGGTCGCATCTGTGGAGTTGTTATCTACTACGATGATTTCGTCTGCCTTGACGGTTTGTGCATTTATCGCGTCGAGACATGCGCCAATATTCTTTGCTTCGTTGTAGGCAGGGATGACGACTGAGACTTGCATAGTCGTATTATACCCGTTTGTGACCTGAGCGTGTCATCTTGATCGTACGCAAGATCCTTCACTTCGTTCAGGATGACCCTCCCTCGTCATCTTGAGTGCCAACGAAAGATCCTATACCTACATGAGATCCTTCACTTCGTTCAGGATGACCCTCCCTCGTCATCTTGAGTCCTTCGACCAGCTCAGGATAAACTCAGTCGACCGCGCCCCTGCCCGCAATGCTACGCATAAGCGTTGCAGGCGCGGTGCCTCGCTCTTGCGAGCGCAAGGCGGGCAGGAAGATCCCTGATATGTGAGATTCTTCTCCGCCGAATCGGCGGATCAGAATGACCATGTAGCAATCGTCATCGAATTAGTTGACTAACACAAGGATGACAAAAGGATGAGATTGCTACACGATAAGTACATCCACAACTTATCCACATACCCCTTATGCTTTTTTATAGAGCCACCAGACAGCCCAAAGTACTTACAAAATAATATAGGATATCCCATAGTACAAATGTATTTTAATATAGGCTTGACATGCAAAAAAGATTCTTGTATGATGTGCCCATGCGCTCGTTTTTAAGGGGACAGCGTAGGTCAGAAGGACAGTATGTAAGTACGGCAGTAGAACAGAACGAAAGGAAGACGAGGACAGTCAGTTTGTCCGTCGGATCTCACCTAAATCATGTGATTTTGAGAGCTTCGACATAACGAGTTGTAATTGCAAATGAATATTTGCAAACAACTCATAAAAAACAAAAAGCATCAATACCGCTCGTTTAAAAAGGGGACGACGAGTATTAATGCTTTCTACTTACAACCTATGTGGTTGTTTCTTCTGAAGCCATCATACATGGCATTTTCCTCCATTGCAAGCACTAGTGATAGGGTTTCATATGTATTGACACACTAGTTTTGAGCGTGAGAGGTGTATGCTACCGCGTGCTTGTCTGAAGATATCCCTGATATAAATGAGTAGTGGCAAATATGCAGATGTCACCATTCAAATCTCTGGTAGAAAGGTGATGGTGTATGATTCTACGCTGCTGTGCAAAGGTCACACATGACATTTTGTATGATATTCGGTAGAATAAAGCTCTTCTATGATCTATATCTTTGCATGTGCATACTTAGCAATTTGCTTGCTCTTGTATCTTGTCGCACATCAAAGTCTCCAACAAGTGTACCGCTTGCTCCATCGACTCACACACTCAGACCACACGGCGAAGGTCCTCATCTCAGTATGGTATCTCGTCGGTACCTTTATCCATGAACTCAGTCACTTTCTCGTTGCATTGCTTTTGGGCCATACGGTGAAGTCATTTAGCATCTTGCCAGAGTTTGAGCACGGCGGGATCAAGTTGGGGAGTGTCGTATACTACAAAAAGGACAGGTTCCGCAGCATATTAGTGGGCATCGCGCCAGTGTTTGGAGGGACGCTCGTCGCCTACGGCCTGTATCTCGTGCTGATTGCCTACAGTGCAAGCTGGTGGATCAGCCTTATTCTTTTGTACTCACTTTTTGTCATACTCACCAATATGTTTTCATCATCCCAAGACCTGCAGGATGTGATCTATCTGATCCCCATGTCGATACTCATCGTCATCATCGGGTACATTGTGGGCGTTGATCTGGCATGGTTTGCCAGCACAGATGTGGCGGCGCTCCTCACCAGTTTTTTCACCTCTATGACACTCATCGGAACTGGAGCGCTCTTGATACATATCTGCATATGGCTCGGGCTCAGATATAAGACACGACGAGGATGATTGCAGTATATGAAAGCGAGCTTTTAGTTCACGATTTGAGCTTTCCCGTCATGACCAATCTTGACGGATTTCCCAAGTTCCCTAGCCTCTTTCATCATCCTTAGTGCCTGCTGGTCGTTATAGCTAAGATCTCCAAATCGACCCGAGTTCATGAGGGAAGCAATGACGGTGGCGAAGTTGGACTTTCCCTCTGTGCCTGCGTCGACAAGCATGCAGATGATCCCAACGAGCAGAAAGCCTCCTGTTTTCAGCAAGATCGACACCGCCTTACTCATCTCCTTTTTTTGCTCTGGCGTAACATCCTTTGGAAGAATATCGGATATAAGTTTGTCAGCGAGTGACTCCGAGAGTGCCTCAGATATTTTACCAGTACTGAATGCTTCCTTCATCGCAGATACGACCTCGGGTGCCTGCTCACCTCGTTGGAGGGATACAAAAAACCCATTGGATATGTTTGGATCTTTTTGGATGGAATGTAGTTTTGCGACCAACTTGTCTACATGTGCGACTTCATTAGTGAGTCTATCTACCTCTTGGGGACGTGATACAAGGCTCGCTTTCTCTCGTTCTAACAGAGTGATTAACTTTTGCCGTTCAGCCTCTAGTAGCGAGAGGTGGGCCGGGAGATCTGTCTTCAGGTGTTCATGAAAATAGCCATTCAAAGCTTCAGCAGTAGGCGGATCATTCATCAGATCGACATATTTTTTTTCTAGGTCGGTGACTTTTTTTTGTGCCTCTGCGGATGCTTTTGACACAGCTTCGAGTTCGCCATTTCTCTTTAGGAGTTCTTGAAGTTCTTTCTCAGCAGCATCCAGGTTCTCCTTCGTTTTTTGGTCATTTTCTCTGAGAGTCTTCGTGGCTGCCTCAACTGCGCCATTCGCTGTTTTGATTTTAGCGGCAATTTCTTGTCTTTCGCTACTCAGATCAGTGCTTTTTTTCATCGCTTCCTCTGCCAGAACTTTCGCATTTTTCAACTCGGTGGGTACTATACCCTTCACGAGTGGAAAATGCTCCTTCACTGCTTTTATTCGATCTTGTATACCTGATTGGTGCCCTGACGTTATATCTAGCTGATCAGGATTCTCGTGCGATGTGGCGATGGCTTTTGATATGTCAGTGAGGAGTTGTATGCCTTGTTCAGTAGCAAACGCCGATTTGGGTGGGAATGCTACAGGCGCTTCTTCTGTGGTAGGTTTATCAGTTGAGACCGCATGAGAGATATCTGCTTGCCGAGTCACTAGCGAGATCTCTACTATGTCAGCACGAGTGAATGTTTGGTCTGTTTGCTTACCTGCAGCATCTTGTAATCGGACGGTATAAAAGTCTCCACTGCGTCCAAGAAACGTAGTGATTGCATATTCACCACTTTGTAGATCCACAACTTTTGATTTTGGAGGAATCGGCACGTATACGCCATCGACGAGATGAATAGTAGGATATATTCGTGTGCCGTCGGACTTCTCATAATAAGCATCTTGGCCTCTATTGCCTTCCTTTTTGATCCCGTCCTTCTCATCTTCAGAGCTCAAAACATTTCCAAGTCCCACCATGACGCGCTCGCCGCTCGATTCAATGTCTTTTGGTTGTCGACCAGCATCTCTTGCTCGCTTGCTCGCTGCTACAGCCTCCATAGCGACTACCTCGAGGAGTTGATTGCGTTGTTCTACTTGTTGTTTGAGTTTGTCGGGATCAGTGAGACCTTCGACCTGTCGACGCTCAGGGGGGGTGATATTTTTATGTTCTGTCATAAATCATTAGTTTAGATGTCCAAATCATATTTGATTTTTGTTTCAAATACAACTATAGTGTACAGTATTGTATATAGTCACCTATGGAAATAGAAACAAATAAACCAAGCACAGTGAAAAACTCATCAAAACTGCCTTTTGGTAGGCTCCGACAGGAGGGAATAATTCCATTAGCCCAACGTGGAGAGCTTGGTTCTGCAATCAAAGATACTTTAGTAGGTGGTAAGCTCCGCCGAAGTGAGCTCGCACAGCTCGTAGTCGGTCCATATGTCGAACCTCCACGCAACGCTCCTCGTAGATCTGAGCTCGTCCAAGGTGCCCGCGGAGAGGCTGACTATCGAGCAGTGATGCCACGGATGAAGGAGGATCTCACGACTCATCTCAACAAACTCGTAGGCATAGCAAAGGACCACCCTGATCTGTTAGCAAAAGGTACACCATTTGAAGTGCACTGGATGCTCGCGCAAAGCCTGATGGATACACCAGACTCACACAGTGTGAGCGACGCAAAAGTCGAACGCTACCTACTCACTGCCAAGGGTCAAAACGAGACTCTGATTCTCATGGAAGATCGGCTTGATCTGATGTCAGACATGATGGGGAAATCTATATTTACTGAAGGGCGCTCGAGAAAAAAGTTCGATCCAAACAGTCAATTTACGAAGATAAGTTCATTCCGCAATGTCGCTGGTGCTGGCACGGTTGCTAGTGGTGTGGCTGCCGGGGCTGGTTTGGCGAGTGGTGTACCTGCAGCTTTTCGTGCTATTGGCACACTCGTGGAAAGCACTGCAACTAAGCTCATGCAAATCACTGTTCCAACTCTGCAAGCAGCACAACAAATCGCACAGAATGTGGGTGTCGCCGGCGAGACTGGGTTGCTAGTTGGAGGGGTTGCAGTAGGGGGAGCATTGGTGGCAAAGGGAGTGAACGAGCTGGTTCGACATTCATATCATGATGCGCGGGAGCGCAACGAGGTAGGACTTGAGGCGGTACAAAAAGACCAAAAGCTCTGCGAGCAGATACAACTGCTGTATGGGATAGATCCGAGAGACCTGACATATGACGGAAACAGGCTCGAGTTCAAACCAGCAGGTACAAACTCCCCCTCATGGAAAGCACAAAATGAGACTTATAAAAGGCTCTCAGATCTGCGTCGTCAATACTACAAAAAAGTGATCGGATGCAACCTCAAAGATCTTGATGCTTCGCCTGTCCAATATCTCAGAGAAGGACAAAACCAACCCAACCAACTTGGTGCCAATGCACACAATGAGGTCATTATGATATTCAATCGTATGCTCATTGACAAATACGGGGATACGAAAATATATGATCCAGCAAAACATGGTGGTGCGACAAGAGACGAGGATGAGCTCGCAGCTGAGAGAGTATCTCTGTACTACGCAGCACGACGTGAGTATATGAGCACTCGGTTTGCTACACGACTCGAAAATCTTGCAAAGGGCAGAGAAGAGCTTGAACTTGGCAAAAAAAAGGCCCTTCTTGACCTCAAAGAACGAGCCTATGGTCCAGATGGATCAAGGCGCAAGGCAGCGAAAAAAGAGATCACCGAAAAGATCGCGACTCTGGATCAGGTGATCGGTGATGACACCAAGGGGATCACCAAAGAGGTAGCCACCCTGAGAACTATATCGGAGATCACTACTGCTGTAGCTCACAGTGAGCATGATATAGACGATATCGTCAGCAAATACCACACGACTAAGAAGATCGAGAGTCGTGCTGACAATGTAGCACTTCTTGATGCTCTTAATCAGTATATATATGCAAATGAAGAGAAAGTAAATTTTTTTGGTAATACAAAAGAATCTCTCATATATGCAAAAGTAGAAAGATTAAAAAATGAAAATGAGCGACACGATAAAAGTGTAGAATCCATAGACAAACTTTTAAATGCAGCTTCATCAGATGCGCTGAAGGCTCAGCACGCACGTGAGATGACCACAGAGACTGCCCTCCACACCAAAACCCTTGAAGAAGTCGTACGTAAATATGACGACCAGGTGACAAAGGCCCAAGAACACGTATCCAAAATCAACGCAGCGATGACCAAGCTCGCCGAGCTATCCACGCGACTTGACGAGACGAAGCCAGAAGGTAGGGGAATCAAAGTGGCTATTGAACTTATGGAGAAGTCGAGGGTGATCCAAAACTCTGGTCTACTTACTAATACATCCCTCGCCACCTACGGCATAGATCCGAAGCCCACCTGGAACGAACTCATGACCGCTGCAAATACCGCAAATCTCTGGGCAAGTGATGACAACGACAAGACCGAGTTTCAGATGGAGATGGTGGGAGCTATCGTACAGGCAAAGTTAGGTTCAAAGTTAAATGGGTATAATGGTAATGAGTCTAAAATAGTAGCCGCCCTGGGCCTTAGACTCCTCACCCT
>Ga0194051_1000147_pt1 | contig 39032 bp, 26 predicted proteins | sample SepL2320m_MetaG_FD_161275 | JGI IMG/M metagenome (GOLD analysis project Ga0194051, IMG submission 161275) | Anoxic zone freshwater microbial communities from boreal shield lake in IISD Experimental Lakes Area, Ontario, Canada - Sep2016-L239-20m | ecosystem: Environmental > Aquatic > Freshwater >... | reverse complement strand
GAAATGTCATTGCGGCACAGGCCATGACCAGTGGCACAAACCAGCCCGAGACACGATCAGCAATTTTTTGAATTGGTGCTCTCGATCGCTGCGCATCTGAAACAAGAGTCACAATGCGCGACAGCACTGTATCGCCTCCTCTCTGCGCAACCCGCATGATAAAAGAGCCGTTGAGATTAACCGTTCCTCCAATAATTTTCCCTCCCACTCCTTTTTCCACGGGCATCGATTCTCCAGTCAGCATCGATTCATTGACAGAACTATTTCCCTCAGTCACCTCGCCATCCGTTGGAATTTTTTCTCCCGGACGTACTCGCAGTAAATCGCCAACCGCAAGGCTTTCGAGTGACACGTCCTGTTCTTGAGTCGCGAGAATCCGATGTGCGATCTGCGGTTGCAGCGAGAGGAGTTCTGCGATGGCACTCGATGTGCGTTGTCTCGCCATCGATTCGAGCAACTGCCCAAGAAGTACGAAAAGCATGATGACGGCGGATGCTTCGAAGTAGAGTAATTCTCCTGCGTGTGACATTTTTCCCAGTGGAGACAGGCCGGGCGCAATGATCATTGCCACACTCCAGCAATACGCTGCGAGCACCCCCACGCTGACGAGCGAAAACATATTGAGTTGCCAGGTGAACAATGAACGAACTCCTGCCGCGAGAACCGTCCACCCACACCAAAAAACAACCGGCGTAGCAAGCAGACACTGCATGATGGGGGGCCATCCATCGGGAAGCCATGAATCAATCGGTACGCCCACCATCGGCAACATCGCAAGTGCAACCAGAGGAACCGACAGTGAGAGCGCCACCCAAAATCGCATCTTCACCGCCGTCAATTCATCTTTTTGCGAATGCTCGTTTTCGAAGGGATGCGTAGGTTCAAGCGGCATGCCACACCGGGGACAATCGCCTGGTCGATCGCTTTCCACGCCTGCGCACATGGGGCAAAAATAACGAGCACGCTTCTGCAGTGCGGTACGTCTTGTTGCTGGAATGTCGATCGGTTGCGAAGAACAACAGTTCTGGGAGAGAACTTTCTCTTCGCTGCGAACAAACTGATCGAGGCAGTGTTGACTGCAAAAATAAAAGGTTTCCCCGTTCTTCTTTGCAGAACGGCTTGTCGCTTCATCGACATTCATTTTGCAAATTGGATCAATAGCCATGTATACGCATGTTTTCTAAGCGATTCTTTTCCGCGCGGTCGCTGCACTCTAACTCTTCTGACAATTCAGCCAAGAAGTTCTACTCAAACGAGTGACCGTGCCTCTTGAACGCTGGAAATAATCGCCCGAATGGTACAAACCCAACGGGGACGTCTCAGCCGAGGTGCTTTGCGACAATCTGCCGATCGTTCAACGCTGATACGCAGGCAGGTAATGCATGTAGACCTCCAGAGCCATTGCCGCCATTGCCGTCGAGTAGCACTTTGCCGGACCGTTAATGCGGTCTTCTCCCCAACCGGGCCAACTTCCGTCTGCATTTTGTGACTCAAGCAGAAACGTTCGAACTCGTGGATGCCACGCCGACCATTGCTTTTCACCTGCCTGAAAGTGAGCCTGCATTGAGTAATAATTCATATAGTGAAAATAGCCGTCCATCTCGGGCTTATATTCTTTTTGTTGTAGAGAAAGAAGCGCCTTCTCAACATCTGGGTCATCAAATTTTCCAAGCAGTTCTAGACACAGCGCACCGGCGGCTGACTGCGCATGTTTCACGCCCTGCCCTGGTTGATAGGCAAATCCGCCCTCGGGCCTGGCACAGCTTTTCACGTATTTCACAGCATTATCAAGGGTTTCTTGTGGAACCTTGAGCTTCGCATTTTGGGCAGCTCGAAGCGCCACGACCTGCATCACTGTAACGCTGAGATCGGCATCGCTCGGCTTGGGTTGGTATCTCCATCCACCCTCTTTATTTTGTGCAGCGACGATCACATCGACGGCTTGCTGACAGACGACTCTGATTGCGGGCGTTGGGATCCAGCCGGATGCTTCGATCACTGCCAAGGTCGCCAGCGCATGTTCATACATAGGCCCATGCGAATTTCCTTCCGGTCGTACAAGCACTCCGTCTTTCTGCTTTGATTCGACAATAAAATCAACGGCGCGACCTACGGTTTCTCGGTACGGTCCACGGCCGGGAGCATGGCCTCGACCCATGAAAGCAAGCAGACAAAGCGCATTGACTCCTGTATTCGGTTTGCTCGACACACCCTGAGGCCACCATCCGGCGGGATCCTGTTTCGAAGCAAGATATTCAATCGCCCGATCAACGGCGGCCTCAACCCGCACAAGCTGTCTGGCATCTCCGTCGACATCTTGTGCAAACGTGTTTGTGGCACACAAATGCAACAACATAGTTCCACAACAGATCCATCTGGTGCTACGTGACACTTGAAATTTCATAGATTCATTTCGTTCTACAGGTTTTTTTCTGTCTTATCGCAAAACGATTCCGCCGCTCAACTCAAACCAGATAACCGTCTTATTCCAACGTCCACGCAGTAAAATCCGACCAATAAAAGGAGCACAGGCCACGTGTCCCAAACATCATCTTCAAGCGACTTTCGACTTTCGATCGACTGTTCAGTAAGTCGATAGGGAATTGTCGAAAATGCGTCGACTTCGATCACAGCACCTCCGGTGATATCTGCAAGCGAGCGGAGCGTTTCACGATCAACTCCCGGCCGCGCACGTTCGCGAGTGGAATCTGCCACGATCAAATCGGCTGTAAGGGGTTTCTGCTCCGATAGATGAGCGACGGCATGTCGGCCTGATGTATTGGGAGTGTAGGTACCGTGATACATTCCTGGCCGTTGTGCAGGTCGCAATTCAACAGTCTCAACGGAACCCTTCACGCCGATATCAACCGTCTGATGCGGAGCCACAACAGGCTGTTTCGCAGCGTCGAGGAGATTGAGCTCAATGAACACCGGTGAGCCCGGTTCGCAGCGACTCGGACCGATTACAAGCCAATTGGTATCCCAAGGACGATCCTCACGACGGGCTACACTCCGCAGGGCCTGTCCCCAAAATCGCCAGAAAAGTGGATCGCCAATATTGCGTCGCCAGCGAAATGTTTCTTCGGTACCGATCCAGGCGACTCGTCCGCGTCCTACCGGAGCTTCTGCCATGAGCACCAGTGGAGTACGACCGTTTGGCTGATCAACCTCTGCAAGAACCGTGGCGGAAGGCTTTGGAAGAACTGCTGCGGCGGCGCGGAAAAATGCAGGCATCTCACTCCAGCTTGTGCGATTGCGCGATGCATCTCCAGAGAGTGCAAACGCAGGGTGCATGGCCCCTCTTGCCGTAACGCGCATGCGAAATGGCTTAAATTCTGGCGCCTCAATCGCAGCTGAATTATTTCCAGCCGAATAATCAATCTCCACCGGAAATAGTTGGTTCAAAGGATCGTGTGCGTAGTCGCGAGGAAGGTGTTCTCCGCCAGGCTGAAACACCACGCCTACCCCACGCTTTTCTACCGCTTCGATCAGTGCATTCTGAATTTCTACAGTCAGCACAGACGCTTTTACATCCCCGAGAATGACCAAATCGTATGCCGCCCATTCGTCAACATTCTGAGGAACTCCTTTGACCGAACTCTCACCTGCAGTGCCCACGGTGGTAGGATTTCCCCCATCAATAACTTCTTCTTCAAAGCCATTGGCGAGCACAATAGTTGCTTCAAATCCTGTATCGCGCCGAATCGCATGATCGAGAAACCGCAAATCCCAACGAGGCACACCGTCGATCACAAGCACTTTTGACTTACGGGAACTGACTTCAACCGGAAAATCGATCGAGTTATTCTCATGGATTGTCTCCTCCGGTTCAGGAACCACACTGATGGTAAGCACCGTTGCACCGACTTCTTTTGCATGCCATGAAAATACCGCTTGCTGTCGTCCTTCAGAGAGTGTGATTGGAACGGTATCGAGAACATTCTTTGATACATCTCGCAACTCAACAGCGACTTTTTTCCCTGTCATATTCGATGACTGAATCGTACTGACGATCGACACTGTGTCATCGAGCGCTACTTCGGGTGCCGCAAGCACTTCCACGATTGCCACATCCACAGGCAGATCGATTGAACCGATTGGCACCGCCATGATTGGAGCTCGCGGCTGACCGCCCGACGCTTCTGCAGCTTTTCTCACTGCATCAATCGGATCGATGCCGATCGTCGAACGACCATCGGTGAGAAGAATAATCGCCGCGAGCGATCGTCCGGAGGCATCGTCCATCGCCAGTTCAATTGCTGATCCAAGTGCGGTGTCGAGCGAATCAGAATGATTCGTCACTGCATCAGGTGACGGCTCCTGAACAGGTTTGTCGGAGGGTACATCCGATGGAGCAGCTTTCGTTGCATCAATTCGTATCGCTCGGCGTGCAACGGTGTAGCGTCGCAAATCAAATCGATCGGACAGTTGTCGGAACGTTGTCGGTCCTTGAGAATCAAGTACCCTTCGCACCAATTCCGCGCGAGTCAACGACGCAAGGCGGGCAACGGTCGCAGCGATTGCCACCGGATCATCTTTTGCCGGTTGCTCCAGTCCTACCGCCGTCGCAACATTCCCAATCGTCGTTTCTGAAAGTCGTCCAACTGGAAGCGACATACTTATCGATTCATCGACGATCAATGCCACGACAGGCTTTTCATCGATCCGTTCATCCAGACGCACAAAAGGTCCTGCAAGCACAAACACCATGAGAAAGATCACAGCGATTCGACAAATCGTGAGTGCCGTGCGCAGTCGCCTTGAGAGCCAGGGAAGTCTTTTTTCATGGCGACGAGCAATCCACCATCCAATTGGAACAAGGAGCACGAGTCCCAAAAAAAGCACTTCAGGACGAGCCCAGTGCCATTCGAGACGATCAACCTTTGAAGCCAGTTCGTGCCCTATACCGACTGAACGTGCCAACCACCCGGAAAAATCATTCACTTTTGAATTTCCTTCCCAAGTTGTCGAAAGTAGGTATCGATGACATCTTGATATGCCGCAGGCCCTCGCTGTCGCATTCCTTCAAGAAGAGGATCTCGAATACGCGGCGGCAGTCGGTAAATGGCGGCCCGCTGACTTGCATCGAGACCTCGAAGAGCTTCTGCTGATTCAAGCCGAACAACTGTCGTCAGGGCTTCTGAGTCAATGTTTTGGCCAGGATTTGAAGGCGGTTCCTGGGATTTTTGATTCCCGTTTTGCTTTGACTTTGCTTCTGCCTGTGCCTGACGTGCTGCGGCTTGTGCTTGGGCTCGTTGCGCTCGCTCAGCCATGGCGAGTGCCTGTTTTACCTGATCACTTTTGAGAAGCGACTCGATCTGATCCGCCATGCCTTCAGTAGATTGATCGTTTTTTTCAAGCGTTGAAGGAGATTCTCCGTCAACCGTTGGCGCTGGCTGCGCCGGAACGTCTCCCGGATTCTTTGCAGGTATCTCGGCTTGAGTTTCTAGATTTTTCAGAAGACTCTTTGGAATCGGCGATTTACCTGAAAGCTGCGACGAAAGTTCGGTCGTCATTTGAGCAACATCCAGAGCATTTTCTGCACCTTGCTTGAGTTTTTGTGAGAGTGCATCACCTGTGGCATCCGCAGGAGAACTTTTTGTGTCCTCTCCTGTTGGCTGCTCAGGGACAAGCGCACTTTCCGAAGATGCTGCGAGAGGCGTTTGCGGAGAAGTATTCGTTTCTTTGTTTGGAGAATTTATGTCTTGCGCTGCAGTCGCACTATTTTCTGCAAGTGCTCCAGCAGGTTTACTCGACTTTGAAATTGGCTGATCGAGAATATGTTCGAGTAGTTTCAACTGCGCTTTTGCCAGTTGATCGATCGCCTTGACATTTGCTGGCGCATTGACCGTCGGTTGGGACTTGGATTGCGACGCGTCGGCAGGAGGATTGGTTGCTTGATCCGCCAATTCAGCTTGGGTGTCGCGTGCCGTTGCGAGTGATTCAAGAGCCTGTGCTCGACTTTGAAGATCCTGCGTGAGTGAGTCGAGACGAACGGCAACTGCTGATGCATCAAGATGATTTTCCACATCTTCAATTTTTTCAGCGATTTGTTGGGTCTGCGCTGCTATTTCAGCAGGCGTTGGAGCCTCAACCAATCGCTCTACTTTGGCGGCTTCGTTGGCCAGAAGCGGCTTCTGCTCAAGTGCTTGCTGAAGTTTTGCAGCGTCTGCTGCGAGTTCGGCCAGCATTTTAGCCTGCTTGTCAGGCACCAGCGGACTGGCCTTTGCCTGTTCAGCAGCTTTTGCCAACGCTTCGGCAAGTTGCTTTGTTTCGTTTTTCTGTTGTTCGAGCTGCGCGTCGAGCTTATTGAGATTCTGTTTTTGCGGTGCCTCAAGTTTTGCAATCGCCTCATCAACTATCTTTTGTGCCTCGGCCGTGCGAGCCTGCGCCTCGGTATTTTTTTCTGGATTTCGCTGGCCGTCCGGCTGCAGACTCTCTTTGGCAACTGCTTCTGCAGTTTGCGCATTATCGATTGACTTGAGCGGTTGCTCACCGATTGCCGCAAGCACTTCAGCCCGCTCCTGCTGAGCTGTTTCTTTTTTGCTTTCTGCCATTTTTGCAGCTTCCTGCGCTTCTCGCTTGGCCTGCTCAAGTGCTGGTATCTGCGTCTTTTGAATTGAGCTTTCTGGAGGCATCACAACTGTGACACGGAATACTTTGGATTCCACAACCTGTCCTTTGGTGTCGCGAGCCACAAGAGTCCATGCAGCACTTTTTCCTGGTGCCAGACCGAGCCGTTCGAACGTCAGTGATGTTCGAATTGCAAGCTGTGTGTCGGGCGGACGATTGACAAGGCCTTGGTCAAGAAGTGGTTCGGGCAAGGACAGATGATCTGCATCAGGTCCAATGCGCACAGCCACCTGATCGATTCCCCAGTCATCAAACACCTGTGCTTCCACATCAACATCGATAGGCACTGACAACACGAGATCCCCTCCTGGCAATTCCATTGCGATGGAGGGCGGCCGATCAACCGTGGGTACAATTTCCACCGCGGGCACCGCTCGACTCGGATGCTTCTGAACACTTCGAAATTCGACGGTTGCCCACGTCGGCTTGAGAACAGGAATTCCGCCAATCCACAGACCCTGTTCACCACGAACCGCTGGGATCTCGCCCGAAACTCGGTCAACTGGATGCTGTACGTTTTGTGTTGAATGTTCAAGCCAACCGGGACGATCGAGCACAACACGTCCTCGGTCTATGGAAAATGTCACACCGGAAAGAGTCCGGCCGACAAGAGTTGGAATTTTTTCCATCGGCACTTCTAAACGCGTCCAGACATCGGGCGGGGGCAATGAACCCGCGTGCACACGCGTCGATCCGTTTTCTGGTTTTGTATCGGCTGCATCTCCCCACAACACTTCCAACCGACCACCGTCGTGCTCCAACATCATTACCAGACGAGTCGGCGGATCGATTGAATCTATTCTCGCCATAAGCATCACTGCCTTGTTCGCAATCGCTTCCTTCGGCAGAAGCAGCGGCTCAAGGCGAGTGCGCATACTCACTGGCTTGCCATCAAATCCAAATGTAAAACTGCGAAGGCCTCCGGCGGGCTGCGCCGTGGTCCACTTCCACGCAAAAGTCGACACTGCATCGCGGGGCAGATCGTCTTCAAACCAGACTCGTTCGTCGACTCGGTCTTCCGTACGCGTCTCGAACGTGCGATCGATGAGTTGAACTACGCCTTCGACTGGTTCTCCAGAGACACTTGCAACAAATTCTACGGTCGAACTTTCAGGAGCCTCAATCCTTGCGACATTCTCCTCCATCACGCGAACCTGATCGATTCTCATATAGTCCGGGAAACGAACCTGACGAATCAACGAGTCGATTTCCGGACGCTCAAGAATGGTAATCGTGTGTGTCCGCGTCCATGTCGAAGCTCCTTCAAGTCGATAGGTCGCATTTTCTTCAAGGCCATCGAGCACCACGCGAAAGCTACCGTCGGGAATCTTGCGCATCGGATAGCGACGCGAAACATGGTCGCCGTCAGAAATGAGTAAGTTGATTTCTTCGGCTTCACCCCGATCGACACGACCAATGATTTCGAGCGGTTCACCCTCGAGCACAAGCAGATTTCCCGGAGAAACAAGCCTTACAAGAGTTGCCGGAGGAATGTCTGCCGTCGGGAAAAGCAATCGCTGCAACGTGATTGTGAATCGGTCGCCGAGGAGCATGACCATTGCGACAACAATCGCGGCGGCACACAATGTCAGACCGAGATTTTGAATCATGGTTCTTGTGCGAACCACTTTTGAGGCTTGGAATCCAAAGAGTTTTGACTGTGTCTGATCGAGTAGACGCTCAATCATCTCCGGACGCGCGTCTTTGGTGAGAGCTCTGCCGCGATTGAGATCGAGCACGGTGAGAAGCCTGTTTTGAATTCCACCAAGCGTTCTTTCGATGCGTAACGCCACCACATCGAGCGTCGGCCGCCGCAATGCCGGCACAAACATAAAAGCGCTCACCGCCAACGCAACGACCGTCCACCATCCACACCAGACCATCAGTCGCAACGGCACCGACAACGGCACAGCAAGATCAAGCACAACCCCGCCCACAATCCAGGAAATTGCGATCGACAGTGAAAGAAAAAGGCCTGCGGTAATCGCCATCGCCACGATGCGCACGCGCACCTGTCCAACCAACTTGGCCACGAGAGACGTGCGGGCACGAAATGCTCCAATAGACATTATTGAGACTCCCTTAAAAGATACTTTTCGGCTGACGGGCAGCAGCGCCACAAGAACTTCTGTTCTTGTCTGTTTGTCTGCGAGTAAGAAATTTTACGGTACATTTTTTTCGTACACACTTTTCGCGAAATGGTCATGTCAACTGCTCGACATTTCCAACTGCGCGGCCAATCCAATCGTTCCATCGCTGCAGCCATCCACGCCACCCACGTGAAACACTTCCATCCTGACGAGGAACCAGCGGAGAAAGCGTGCTCAAAAAAAACTCAATTCCAATCACGGCAAATGTGAACCAGACCAGCCATCGCCAAATTTCACGGCGGCCGGTCAGTTGTGCATGGAGCACTGGGTCGTCTGCCGTGCCGGCCAGATACGTCGTTGCATGCGGTTCAAAAACATTTTGAACTTCACTCTGCGACAGATGATCGATTGTCGCAGCCTCAATTTCCCGATTCACCACCATTCCCAAACGAATCGGATCGTCCTTCGATTCCGCAGGAGGCTGAAAATCAAACTCGTAGTAGCCAATTTTTCGCGTGTCTTCGAGTGCTCCTGTGACTCGATCGTCACCGGCCACTGTTTCAATTGCACGACGACCACCTGCAGGATCTATCGATTGCACTATTGCGCGTCGCCATGTGTCAACGAGCATGATCGGTGCGGGTTCGTAAGGACGAACGCTCTCTGCGGCCAGCACTGGTCTCTCGGGCCTCACGTGCTGAACCGATCGCAGCACGATTGGAACGAATGAAGGATGCACCGGAAGATTTGACCACTCGGGCGTGACGGCTACACCGGCAACGATCACACGGCCGCGACCAATTCGCGTTTCAACGAAGACTGGTGTTCCGTCGCTGAGTCGAGCAATCACGATAACCGGGTTTTTCTTTGAGTCTGTGACAACTGGTCCTTCGTGTGTCATTGGCGTGCCAGAGGAAGGCACTTCGAGTGGCACATGGCGAAAAAACTGAAGTGTTTCAAAGGGCGAGGCGCTCGACGAGCCTCCCTGTTTGGAAACTGACACAAATGCGGCGAAGACAGGATGCGAAAGATCAACAGAACCAAATGCAACTCCTGATCGTTCGTCGTTGGGATCACCAACAGGTTTTCCAAAATCGAGAATCATCTCTTTGGGATTTCCTGGCACTATGGCCAGCAGTGCCGGATCGGCCTTCGGACTGGAGTTCGGTCCGGAGATCATCACGAGGCCCGCTCCTTCTTCTACTTTCGAACGAATCCATCGCATGCGAGTACCGTCGAGCGTGGTATCGGCCACAATCAGTACATCCGCTTCTTTGACGTGTCGCTCCTCGAGAGCATTTGAACGGATGACCTTTGCATCAAGACTCTGGGCAATTTGTGATTCGGTCGGCTTGTTATCGATCGTCGATTGTTTTCCGGCCATTGACTCTTGAGGTGAAGTCAGAGCAGCACGCAGAAAGAGCGCTGGATCAGAAAGGGGCTGAACATTTGGAGGCGCGATCACAAGCACGTCCACTCTCGGTTCAACATTCAGTACAAACAGCAGCGAATCATCTTCTGGGAAAGCATCGGCAGGCAGTTCAAGCTTTCCGTGTATGACCCCTGCTCGCTTCGGTACAACGGCGATCGAATGCGTGGTGACGCGACCGGCGGCAATGGTGAGCGAAACCTGCGCGACCGGTTCGTCATCAAGCACGACTGTCACTTTTGTTTCGATCGGCTCATCGATGCCGGCCGCTTCGAGACGAACCACAAGTTCTACAGGAAGCCCGACGACTGGCCGCTGTGACCGGGGTGGATCACCAAGAATGGCAAGATTGGTGACACGACTGCGCGAACCGGCATCAACCAGAATAAGCTGAACATTTTCTGGAATTTTCTGACTCGATGGATGTTCTTTCAGCCTGCGCCATGCTCGACGCTCACAGTCGGAGATGATCCAGATACTCCGGGCGCCGCGAGGTGGACCCGAAAGTGCCTCCGCCAGTGCCGTCGATAGTTCTGCACTTCCGGGATCTGGCTCGAGGGAATCGATTTCCGCCTGCAGTCTTTTTCCATCCCCAAAAGCAGCCCTGTACAACACTTTTGGCTCCATTCCGGCGCGAATGAGCGTGACAAAATCGGAAGGCTTGAGCCGTTGGGAAGCACTGCGAACGGCTTCCCGCATTCGGTGCATTCCTGAGGTTCCATCGGTAACCAACCCAGTGGTCATGCTTGCATCGACAACAAACACCACATCCTTTCCGCCTGCTCCGCCGAAGAGAAAGCCAAATCGCTCTACCACCGGTCGAGACATCGCCCCGATGACAAGCAAGACAAACGCAGTTCGAAGCAGCATCAGCAACCATTCCACCAATTGGATGCGGCGTCGCTGCTGCACGTATCCCTCCATGAGAAACCGGAACGTCGGCAAGTCGATGGTTCGAAGGCGATACAGGTTGAGCAAATGCAACGCTATCGGCAGTGCAGCCAACGGTAAAAACCAGAGAAGTGCCGGATTAAGCATGTGAAAATGATTCCGTTTGTTGAGCCGATCGCCGAAGGCCAGTGGCTTCGAGCGAAAGGGGGAAAGAACTCAACCGGTCAACCGGCTCCGTCGTGCAAGGTAGTTCGAAAGCATCTCGTCATAGGGTTGATCGGTGAGAGCGAGTTCGTATCCAATCGCCCGTTCGAGACATGTGCTACGAAGAGTGGCAAGAAATTTTTCAAACCGATCCTGGTACGCCGCACGAATCGTTCGAGGATTGGCCACGATTCGTCCCTCCCCTTCGATGTCGTGAAATCGCGTCAGCTTTTCCCAGGGAAAACTTCTCTCGGACGGATCGACGACATGGAACACGACCAGATCGTGTCGAAGATGCTTCAGCAGCGAGAGTCCGGAAGCGATGCTCTCGGGATCATCGAGAAGGTCGCTTATAAGTACGACGATGCCTCGCTTTGGAATACGGCCTGCAAGTTCTTTGAGTACATTCGACACGCGGGTGTCCTCACCGGGCGTAACGGCTTCCAGTGAGGAAAGAACGTGTCGAAAGTGATTGGCTACCGATCGCGGAGGTATGTACGAACGCACTGCGTTGTCAAACGTAGCGAGTCCGGTGGCATCATTTTGCCGGAGTGCCAAATAACAAATCGCAGCTGCAAGAAACCGTCCGTAATCAAGTTTTGTAATACCGTCAGAACCTGAAAAAGCCATCGATCGACTCGTATCGAGAATAACGGTGATACGGGTGTTTGTCTGTTCTTCATAGAGTTTGACGTAGTACTTATCGGTCCTTGCCAACAGTTTCCAATCGATCGAACGAATTTCATCGCTCGGCGTATAGGGCCGATGATCCGCATACTCCACGCTCGAACCGAAATAAGGACTCGGGTGAAGTCCGGAAAGCAATCCTTCGACTGCTGTGCGAGCTACAAACTCCATGCGCGAAACGAGCGACAGCCCCTTCGGGTCGACAACTCCTTTTCTTTCGGCCTGCGATCCGGCGGGAACTCGTGACATAAAAAACGACTCCGAAAGCAATCAACGCTCGGTGTTCAAATAGATTGAAAAAAGAGAGACTTTATGAAACGGTCTCGGGAAGAGATTCGAGAATTCGATCGATGATCATGTCTGTTGATACACCCTCGCTCTCGGCGGTGAAGCTCGCAACGAGCCGATGACGCAGCACCGGTCTGGCAAGCGCCCGAATGTCATCAAATGCAATGCTCGGGCGTCCGTCGAGCAGTGCTCTTGCCTTGGCTCCCAAAAGCAGCGATTGACAGGCTCTCGGCCCAGCACCCCAAGAGAGCCATCGACGGATTTCAGCCGTGTTGGAAGGATCCGCAGGTCGTGTTGCTCTTGCTAATCGCACGGCATAGGCCGCCACCGGCTCCGCCACGATGACGTCGCGAACAACCCGTTGAATCCGAAGAATATCCGCTTCTCCCATCACTGGCTCGAGTTCTGCTGTCTGCCGTGAGGTCGTCGATGTTGCAATAAGAATTTCCTCATCGAGCGACGGATAATCGACTGAGATCTTAAACATGAACCGGTCTAGCTGCGCTTCGGGCAGCGGATAGGTGCCCTCACTTTCAATCGGATTTTGTGTGCCGAGGACAAAAAACGGACGCGGCAGGTCGAACGATTGGCCAGAGACTGTGACATGATACTCCTGCATCGCCTGCAACAGCGCGGCCTGCGTTTTGGGTGGCGTGCGATTAATTTCGTCGGCTAACACGAGATTGGCAAAGAGTGGGCCCTTCACAAACCTCAGTTCACGCTGACCGGTTGATTTGTTCTCCTGAAGAATTTCAGTGCCCGTGATGTCGGACGGCATGAGATCTGGCGTGAATTGAATACGACCGAATTTCAGCGAGAGAAGCTTTGAGAGACTTGAAATCATAAGCGTTTTTGCCAAACCCGGAACGCCTTCGAGAATGCAGTGTCCCTGACAAAAAAGTGCTGTGAGCATCAGTTCGAGAACTTTCTCTTGACCGACGATCACCTTGCTCAGCGCTGCGACCATCTGCCGATACGCACGCGCAACCGTTTCGGCTTCTGCCGCAACAAACCCTGGATCGCGTGCAGACTTCTGCTCGATGTCGGAGGAAACAGACGAAGATGCCATAAATCGTATCCTTTCGAAGAAATCCCTTAAGACGGCTTTCTCGATTCACGTCGATTCGCACTTGGAGAGCGAGTGCTTCGATTCACATTTTATTTCTGTCGCAGACCGAGATGGGGCACACTCTACTCTCCTGCTGGAGCGCAAAGCAACAATTTGCGACTGAAAAACTTTTCTGGCACGCTCAAACGAAGGTACAGGCTTTTTTATGGCTCAATAAGCCTGAGCGTTTGAAACAATCCCGGAGGAACCTCGAGTTCATTCTGAACGAATCAACGAAGCGAGGCCGGAGTGAGCGACTCAGGCGGCATCGGCCCCCGACCCTTCGCCGAAGTAGTACTTTCTGGCATCGGGATTTGAAAGTACTTCTTGAGCCGTGCCGTGGCAGAGCACCTTTCCGGCACGAATGACGTAACTGCGATCTGTGATGGCGAGAGTTTCGCGCTCGCGGTGATCGGTAATCAGGATTGAAATTCCGTCGCTACGCAGATTCATAATAATTTTTTGAATCGAATGAATGGTGACCGGATCGATACCAGTAAAAGGTTCATCGAGAAGAATGATCCGGGGTTGCGTGATCAGACATCGGGCAATCTCAAGACGACGTTTTTCGCCTCCTGAAATGTAGTGGGCTTTTGACTTTCGAATTCTTGCGATGTCGAACTGTTCGAGTAATTCTTCGCAGCGGCGCTTGCGCTCGCGGCGATCCATGCCGACAAGTTCCATGATCGCAAGCAGGTTTTGTTCGACGGAAAGTTTTCGAAAGACGCTTTGTTCCTGTGCTAAATAACCCATGCCACCATCTCGCGCACGGGTATACATCGGCCAGTGCGTGACATCTTCGTTGTCCAGGAGCACGCGGCCAGAATCGGGCGACACCATGCCGCATGTCATTCGAAAACTCGTTGTTTTTCCAGCGCCGTTGGGCCCAAGAAGACCGACGATTTCCCCAGCCTCAACGTGAAAATCGACACCGTCGACAACCCGACGACGACCGTAATTTTTCACGAGGCCTTCTGCGGTTAACAGTGCCATTGCAAATTCCCTTTTGCGCGACTCGTTCGATGCGCTCCTTTGCATCGTCGGCCCTTTTGAAAATCCAAGACGGATATCCAAAGACCGGCAGACACTATCGAATAAAACGCATTCTCGCGAAGTTTGGCCAACAGGGCAATCGCATCTGAACGATACCCAAGTTCACCGGAACGCTCCATTGTGGCGAAACAGCATGCGGCCAAAAGATCACAAGGGCCTTCCCGATCAGCAGATTCCTATCGACGTGATGCCCCTCCCGCCACATTCGACCATCTTTACTGGCAGCTGAATTGTCTCCGAGCACAAAAAACTGATCGGGTCCGAGCACATATTCAAGGCGACTTCGTTCCAGCAATTCTCCCGGCCGATTTCCCACATCAACGGCCCCTATATAGTAAATATCTCGCAGCACTCGAATATCGCTCACACGCACCGTTGCTCCGATGCTTGTGATGCCGACCGGGGAAGTATCGAGTGGGGTATGGTTTCCTGGCTCTGGGATAATGTCATCTCGCGGAAGAATGGTCTCTGGGGATCGAACAAACATCGTTGATCGGTCGAATTCAAGCAGTTTTCCGTCGACAAACACGCTGAGTTGGTTGTCCACATTTGCAAAGAGCACCGTCCATCGTCCACGCCCCTTCATTCGACTTTGGGCTGTTGGCGGCTTGATGTCACTCTGATCGGTTTCGCTTTCATCTTTAAATTCAAGCGATACTCGGCCATCGGTGAGATTCACTCCGCAGCGATACTCCTCGCCTCCTTCCACGAGATCAAACTCCACGACTCCAGAATCATTCAAGGATTCAACTTGCACTTCCACGGCAAGATCACCAACCCAATGCGGCCTTGTAGGGATCGCGTTGTACGACTGAAAGTCATCGATCAACGCTGGAATAACTGAACCATCCTGATCGAAGCGGTCGCCGCGTTCAACAATCGCCCACTGCTGATCGCTGGGAACAAAATGACGGTATCGCAGCGTCGATCGATCGCTGCTGCTGCAATTAATTGTGAAACTTGAAAACTGTTCGTTCGCCTTCCACTGCGGCCCGTCGGTATTTGGAGCCCGCCAGTCCGACCATCCAGCGGGCCATCCGGCGGCGAGCAACTTTTGCGATTCATAACGACTTTCATGCACGCACTGAAGCATCGCTAGAATTTTTTTTGGGGGTTTTCTTGCGATTGTTTCATCTGCCTGATCCCCTTTTCTCGTCCAGATATCGCCTCCCGCAATCGAAACGATCTCCCCCGGCAGGCCAATCAATCGTTTGATGTAGTTCGTTTTTGCGTCTTCGGGATATTTAAAGACGACGACGTCCCATCGCTGTGGCTCAGCGAAGTCGTACGCAAACTTGCTTACCAGAATGCGATCCCCGCTATACGACGGATAGCGAGGATCGTAGCTGGTTTGATCGGATGTTTGACGAACCAGTGGAGTTCCAAAACGACATCCAGGACAGGTCGCTTCAATAATCATTTTGCCTTCAAGGCGTGCCTGAATGCGCGCAAGTGGACCGTGCGGCGCCCGAAGCGATTCAATGCGACTTCGTACGGCTGCTTGTTCGGTCTGAGAGCGAAACGAATCGCCACTCTTTTTTTCCAGTGATTCCAGTTCCGCTTCGAGACTGCGTCGTTCCAAACGCAAGCTCTGCGACTGATCGTCTTCTTCGGCGCTTGCTCCCACTCGAAAATCAGTGCCACACAACTCGCAGACGAGATCTTTGTGCCGGCCCATCAGTGTTGGGGCCATCGATCCTGTTGGAATGACAAATGCCTCAGCCTCAAATGCCCGAAAGAGAAGCGCAAGCGTGAAGGCCACAATGACCGACTCCACTGTTTCTCGGCCTCCAGCAGTTGAACTGCGTGTCGCAGCCCTAGGAGTTTCTGGTTTTTTTTCCGAAACAGGGCCTTCGTTCTTGAAAGCGGTCATCACTTCTTAGACTCCTTTACTCGCATTCGAACCTCTTCACAGTGCACTCCTCCTGAAATGCATTGGATCGCGACTGGACGCGCGCGACAATTTTTGCGTTGGCGAACTATTACTTCAAATCGATCTGAACGATTCCACTTTCCGGAAGCATTCCTCCCACCGCGGTGCCGAGCGTGGTGGCAGAGTTGTACTTTTCAGGAAGCGGCTTGCCGTCGCTACCGTTTCCTGTGAGTTCTATCTTGTAAAGTCCACAGTGCACTCCAGAGAATTCTCCACCTGGGATGCTCAGCATTGACGATCCATTGATATCTGTTTTTCCTTCGGCAGTTTTGATGAAATCAGCCATCATTGCCTCAGGAATAATTTTGATGGTGATATCCTTGAGCGGCTTTCCATTTTGAGTCACCGAAGCCCCGAGCGACGTGATTGCAATTTTGGCGTCGCGCACCCGTTCAAGCCATTGTTGGACCGTCTCACGGTTAACCGCTGCACCCCCGGCAGCCAGTCCGACGAGGCAGGGAACTGAATTCATTTCTGTCGGTGAGATTGTGCCGTTGTTATCTGTGTCAGCTTTTTCCATTACCGCTGCTGCAATGACCGCCGGATCGAGTGATGGAGGAACAAGCCGCTTCGTCTGTCCACCGCCGCACCCCGGCGATGCGAGAACCGTACAGACGATCACAAGTACGAAGGATCGCTGAACAGGCCTCACTTGAACTGCCTTGAATCTCCTCGGATTGATCATTGATTGTCCCTTTTCTGTTCTGTTCATTCAAAGAATATTTGAGTCCCGTACAAGCGTGCCTGCTTCCAGACCGATACTCGGCCAGCATATCGACTGGTTTTCCGCAACCACAATGCCGGATGGTCCTTTGGCCCCATTGGTGAAATTAGGAAAAGAGTGGAAATAGCGTTTCACTCTCGTCGGCGTGGGTCGATCGCATATTCAATCGCGTCTCCACAAAATCCGAGGGCGAGCAGGGTTCCAGCAAGTGCAACCGATGGAAAGACAAAGAGCCACCATGCTGGTTCGATCGGCACAAGTGCGATAAATCCCTGATTGGCAAGCAGTCCCCATGACACATCCGGCGGCTGCACTCCCAACCCAAGAAATGACAGAAAACTTTCGAAGAGCATCACCCGTGGCACCGTGAGAGAGAGCGTCACCACGACGGTCCCCAAAAGATTAGGAATTACATGTCGAGCGACGATACGAATCGGTAACGCACCGCTTGCCCGAGCTGCCTCAATATACAACTCTCCCCGCAGTGCGATCGTTTTCCCGCGAACAATTCTGGCCATCGACAGCCAACTCACCGCACCAACCACCAGATAAAAGACGGCGAGTCTTCCGATGCCGAGTCGGTCCAGCGACAGTCGAATGGAATCTTCACCAAGAACCGTCACCAAAAAAACCACCAAAAATATCAATGGGATTGAGTCGAGCACGTCAACAATTCGCATGAGAAGCTCGTCCACCCAGCCACCGCACCATCCGGCGGTTGCGCCATAAAACACTCCCACCAGCAGCGACACTGCCGCGGCCACTCCTGCTGCAACCAGCGACACTCTGGCTCCCCAAAAGAGTCTCGACGCAAGATCTCGACCAAGTTCATCGCGTCCCAATATTCCAGAAAGTGACTTCGATCCAAATATTTTTCCTCTCATCCGCAGCATCGCTGCCGTGACACCATCCACCCGGCCCCATTCTCGATCGATCCATGTTGATTCATCCTCGCCGGGTTGTCGCTGGAGATCCTTGAGCTCCTCAATCCAGTGGCCTGACATCGGCGGCTGAAGCAGTCTTGATGTATCCACAGCGCGAGGAGATGGAAGGGGCAGCAGCGGCGTTAGGCACGCCAGCAATGCGATACTCACAAGCACCCCACAGGAGAGCATTCCGCTGGGATCTCGCAAGAATTTCCTTCCGGACGATTGCGACTTTTCGCTCGCTGGCAACCGAACGTGGCTCACCATTTTCTGCAGAGTGGTTTTACTCATCATGCATATTGTTGTTGGTATTTTTATGTTCCCGCGTCACAGACATTTCGAGTGCATGCACTTCTGGCGATTAGCGTTCCAGCGACACACGCGGGTCGAGAATCACTTGCAGCACATCGACAACGATGCCCAAGACTCCCAGCAAGAGCGTGTAGAGCAGCACAAGTCCCATCGCAAGGGTGTAGTCTCGCTGAGTCGCGGCTTCGACAAAGTGATAGCCTATTCCTGGAATGGCAAACACCTTCTCGATCACCACCGACCCGGTAAGAATGCCTGCGATGGCGGGGCCAAGAAAAGACACAACCGGTCCCAACGCACCTCGCAGAGCATGGACCACAACGACCCTCCAGCGACCCGCGCCCTTTGACCGTGCCGTGCGAACCCAATCACTTTGTAAAGCCTCAAGAAGTCCCGATCGCACGAGCCTCGATATCTCAGCTGCGTAGGCCAGCCCTAAGCAGCTCGCGGGCAGCACAGTATGCGCTACATCGCCCCAACCGGCGGCAGGCAGCAGATGCCATTGATACACAAACAGCAGCACCGCCAGTCCGGCGAGTGCAAAGCTTGGCACCGCAATTCCCACCATGCTTGCACTTCGCATCAACACATCCACCACTCCGCCGGGCCGCGCCGCTGAAATCACTCCTGCTCCACCTCCAATGACCAACGCCACCACAAGAGCCATCGTTCCGAGCGTCACAGTTGCCGGCCAGCCGGCAGCAATCACCTCAGCAACCGTGTAATCTGCCATCCGAAAACTCTGCCCCAGATCACCGCGTGAAAGCCTGCCCATCTCGGTGAAGTACTGTCGCCACAGTGGGGCATCGAGTTGGTATCGCCGTTCGATTGCCTTGCGAACTTCTGGTGGTGGCTGACGCTCTGATGAAAAAGGGCCTCCCGGAACTGCTCGCATGAGAAAAAAAGAAATCGTAAAGACGGTCCACAGCATGATCGCCAGCCATGCGATTCGACGCACAATAAATTTCATCATCGACCACCTCGCCTACCGATATCGCGTGCCTGAGAGTCAATGTCGAGTGCCGAGAGCGGATGGATATCGAGTGGATTATTGTGAAAATTTCGCACCCACGGCGCAACGAGATTTTTACTTGTACGGACAAACAGGGGCAAAACAGGAAGTTCTTGCATCAGAATCATTTCGGCGTCACGAAACAAATTGTTGCGCCGGTTGCGATCGGTCTCATCTGCGGCCGCAGCGATCAAAGCGTCGTATGAATCACTTGAAAATCCAGTTTGATTATTGGCCCCTCCAGTAACAAAAAGATCTAAGAATGTGTTGGGATCAACGTAGTCACCAATCCATCCCGAACGCGCAATCCAAAAATCAAGCGTTGACTGCGAGTGCAAAAACGCGCCCCACTCCATCGAGACTAATTCAAAATCGATTCCCAGTTGTTCCTTCCACTGCGCCTGCACTAATTCCGCCACCATCTGATGCCCTTCATCCGCATTGAAGCTCAGCGTGATCCGAGGAAATCCTTTTCCTTTTGGAAAGCCCGCCTCTGCAAGCAGTTGCCTGGCGAGATCTGCGTTTTCTTGAATCGTTGCGGCCGGAATATATCCTGTAAAGGATTCGATTCCGCTCGGAACAAAACTTTTCGATGGCACCTCTCCAGGCCCAAAAACTGTTTGCACAATGTCCGTTCGATCGAGGGCCAGAGAGAGCGCCTGCCGAACCCGTTTATCCGACAGCGGTGCCCGCGTCGTATTGATGCGATAGAAACCAATGGTGAGTTCTGGCGATGTGCGAAGTTCAGGACTCTCTCTCTTGATGAGCGTGCGAGCAGCAAACGGAGGAATGCTTGTATTCCAATCGACCGCACCGGTTGTAAATAACGCAAATGCCGTTGAGCTTGATTCGATTGCCAGTGCATCGATCGATCCAATCTTCACCGATTCTCGATCCCAGTACAGATCGTTTCGCACCAATCGAATGCGGTCTCGCAGTCGCCGAAATCCAAGTCGGTACGGACCGCTGGAAACCATATGTTTCTGCGACGTCCAGCCAGGTGAACCATAGCGATCAATCACATGCATCGGCACCGGCGCGAGCGGATAGAAAGCAAGCAATTGAGGAAAATAGGGCGTCGGCCGCTGCAGTTCAACGGTGAGAGTATCACTCTGGGCATGCAATCCGACGGTCGTTTGAAAGTCGGGAAGAATACATCTGGCTGCGATCGCGTCGCCTGTCCGTGTGGAAGCATGGCTGGCCGCGGCGTAGCGTTGTCCATTCACCGTGTAGATCCATTGATCCGAAAAACCTTCTCGCGTCGGCTCGCGCGAGAGACTGCTGTTGTCTCTCGAATCCAACGAATCGATGTTCTCCAACACGCCGCGAACCACTCTGCCGCGGGCAAATGGCAACTGAGGATCCACCGGCGGGCCATCGAGTTCGACCTCAACAAAGTCTCCTTTTGCAATCAGACCTACGGAATAGTTCTTCGCTCCCTTCACCGACCAGATTTGATAGGCATACTCCGCGGCAGTCGCCGGATCGAGCATTCTTCGCCATGCGGCAATGACTCCGAAAGCATCGATGGGCTCACCGTCAGACCAGCAGGCAGGTCGAAGGTAAAATGTGTAGATCAGTCCGTCTGCCGACACTGTCCAGTTTTTGGCAAGTCCTCCTCGTGGCTCAAGCGTGCGCGGGTCCCATCGAAGCAAGCCCTCAAAAAGCGATCCCACAAGACGGCCTTCGGGTTGACCAGTGACGCGTTGGGGATCGAGTGATCGTGGTTCGGTTCCATTGATAAACACAAAGTCCGCCGGCGGTTCATTGGGAAACGACACCGCCCACATGCCGGCGGCCACAACCAACACCACCAGCAGTGCGGGAACCATCGAACGCAGACGAGCAAGCATTATTCCACCATCGTCCTTCCACTCTCACGTGCCTCAACGCTACCGCATGAGCAGAGGCACAATCGCCTTTTCGACATCGGCATAGGTAAACGGACGACCGAGTGTCTTCTTTGCAGAGTCATCGTCAAATTGGACCACCAGCGTTCCTGTTTGGTCATAGAGAAACACTGCTGGAACGCTATCGAGCATGAGTTTTCTGTACATCACGTCGGCATCCTCTCGGGAAAGCATATTGGTAAACGTCGCCTTTTGGCTTTTGAGAAATTCAAGCACTCGTCCCTGTACGGCTTCGGGTTTTCCAATCCCTTCATAGTCCAGCGAAAGTGACATGCACACGACATCCTTGCCATGACCATACCGGTTATGAAGGGCGACGAGTCCGGGAAACTCCCGAATGCAAGGAGCGCACGATGTGCTCCAGCAATCGAGCACGACCACGCGTCCCTTGGCTTTTGCAATCTCTTTCGAGAGTTCGTCATGGTCGACAAGCCTCAAATGCACTTCGTCGGTAATCGATTCATCGGCATCGACAACCATTCCTGCAAGTCCTGCGGTGATTGCAATCCCAAAAACAATCAAAGCCTTGTGTTGGATCATCGCATGGATTTTCCGAATCGAACGTTCTCGTGGGATTCTCGATGTGTCCTGAATCTCTGACGGTGACAGACTCGACGCGTTCTGGGCCCGATACATGAGTTTGAAATACATTAAAAACCGCTCCTGATTCTTCGTTATTCTCATCGATGACGCTCTTCGGATAGTGTAGCTCCCACCATGAGCCGCTTCGAACATGTTCGTCACCGCCCCCCTGTGTTGCTTGAGCAATCCCGCGAACTCCTCGTTGCCTGCGCCGCGATGAATAGCTATGTGAACATTTCGCACATCGTACGAACAGCGGGATGCTTTGGCATTTCTCGCGTCGTGGCCTGCGGCACCGCAAGACTCGAGGAACGCATTGCCCGCGATGGCGCCGATTCAGTCATTCTCGAAGTGCGTCGTTCTCTGCCACCGGTACTCGATCGATTCAAAGCACAAGGGTACGAACTTGTCGGCCTTGAGCAGACGACCTGCTCGGAGAGTCTTTTTACGTTTTCGTTCGTTCCTCGTACTGTGCTGGTGATTGGTAATGAGCGGCACGGACTGACTCCCGAAGAACTTTCCCGCCTCGATCGTGTCGCCGAGATTCCGATGAACGGCCTTCCTCACAGCCTCAATGCTGCCACAGCCGCAGCCGTGGCTATGTATCAATACGCACAACAGTTTCGTGTTGGGTTTGCCACAGGCACTGAGCAGACAACATGACCATTATCATCGGTACCGATGAGGCCGGATATGGTCCAAATCTTGGTCCTCTCGTCGTCGCAGCAAGTGGGTGGCGGATTGACGCACCGCAATCACAAGCCTCTGAAAAACTCGTTCTTGCAATTGATCACGCTCTTTCTGAAATCGTGTCACAGGGTTTCAAAGGCCCACTCTGGGCCGATTCGAAAACAATTTTCCGTGGCACAAACGGGCTCGTATCGCTCGAGCGCGGCGTTCTTTCCGCAGTGGCACTTTGTGTGGGAAATGTTCCAAGTGCGTGGTCATCGCTTGCCAATCTTCTTGCAGGTGGGATTACGCCAACGGCTCACGATCGCACTGCAACGGAGTGGACTGCTCTGGAACAACTCGTTTTGCCACTCGAAGTGAAAGCTTCGTCCTGTGATCGAATCGCGAGCTGTCTGCGAGATATTTTGCAGCAGCAGGGCGTGACGCTTGAGTGCCTCCGGGCAACGGCCGTCTATCCAGCGAGCTTTAATGCGATGCTTGATTGCGGGCTCAATAAATCGGACATCCTCTCAAGCACCACGCTCTCACTCGCCGCAACGATCTGTCAGGAGATTCGCTCGAGTACACCATCAGATGCACTCGAACCGATTCTGCTCTGGTGTGATCGTCATGGAGGACGCAAGAGTTATGCCTCGCTTCTCTCTCATCATTTTGATGCGGCGATTGTTTCTATTTTGGTTGAAACAGCATCCTGCTCAACGTATTCGATTGGTTCGCAGGCGATTCGGATTGAGTTTTCCGTCGGCGGCGAGTCTCGCATTCCAGTCGCACTGGCGAGCATGACTGCCAAATATGTGCGTGAACTGTCGATGAGTGTTTTCAACGCTGCCTGGGCGGCGCGAGTGCCCGGACTCAAGCCAACGGCCGGTTATCCGACTGATGCGATTCGATGGCGTCGTGATGCCAAAGAGGCGATTTCCGCGGCTGAGATGCCGATTGATAGTCTCTGGCGCCGAGTCTAAGGGGTGAGTTGCGTTCGTTCTTGTCACCAAGAGTTTCAATCCCCAGAGCGAATATCGCGATCAGATAATTATTTCAGTCATGCTCGCAAATTGTGTAACCGATTCATTCGCTCCGACTCCAGAAAGACACCGAGAGCTTGTACTCTTTCTGATACGCTCTTTGAATCGGTGCATCAAGGCAACCCATAGTCAGATTTTATCCTTTGAGATTTCATGCCACACTGTGACAATTGTCTCTTTATCATACGACATGCTTGGGCCGAAGAGGTCTCAGAGGATGGCTCCGATCGATCCCGTTCGCTCACCAAAAAAGGGCGGCGACGATTTGAAGAAGTCATGTCACGACTGGTTGAACAGGGTCTGACGATCGATCGCATTGCCACAAGTCCGCTCACACGGGCCAAACAAACTGCCGAGATCGTGGCCGCCATGCTTCCGAATAAACCTCGCATTGATATTGTCGAATGGCTCGCGCCAGGTTCGAACTGGCAAGCTGCCATCGACTGGTCGATTGAAAGCGGCGCACAAAAAGTGGCTTGGGTCGGACACGCTCCAGATGTCGGTTCTTTGGTGTCTCGTGCTATCGGTGCAAGCGGCGCTTCGATTGCCATGGCAAAAGGATCGGTCGCCTCGATTCACTTTCCACAGAACTTTGGAGAGAACGGCTTTCTTGAATGGCTCATTACAGCCGGCCTTTTGGGCTGCTAGACTCTCAATCGACGCTTCGACACCTCCATCCTCGAGAAGAGCCTCTGTTTGTTGGAGATGTTGATTCTATCGTAGAGTCTATTGTCGTTATGACGCTCTTCCACGCCCAAAGACTCGCTTGATAAAGTTCTCGTCCATCGTTCATTGATACAACAAAGGCTTCTAAACTTTTTTACTGATACAAGGTGAGACATGCGTGCTCGATCCAAGCGATTTGTGCGATCCACCAGTTTTTTGAAAAACAATACGATGCTGCGTCTGTCGATACTTTTCACGATTGTGGTTGCGTGCATCGCAATCGCGCCTGCAGGCTGTGCTCCGTCAGCACCTGCCAAACGCGTTGGCGATGTCGTGGCGGTTGAGAGCGTCGAAATCGTTCCGGCAGACGCCACCGATTTGAAAATGCCAAGTGCTGTGGAGGAGGTATCTGCTGCTTCAAAACAGCGTGCCAATTCCGCAATTCAAGAAGCTGACAAAGCGATTGAGGCCGCCAAGGGATCGATTCACGCTGCGAGCCAGTCGGCTGCTACAGAAAAAGTGTTGCTCGGGGAATCTTCTCTCACCGCCGGAGTACCGGGAAGTGGACCAATCACGCTCGAACAGATCGATTCGTGGCTTGCAAATCCCAAAAACCACACTGTGATCCAACCGATTCTTCCGCTCGGACTCTCGGCGGGTGCCGGCCAGATGCAAGGTCTTGAATCCAATCCGCTCACGCGTGCAAAGATAGAACTCGGCCGACAACTTTATTTTGACAAAAGACTTTCTCTTGATTCAACGGTTAGTTGCGCCAGTTGTCACAATCCCCAAGAAGGTTACGCAGCGCACACGAAGACTGGTGTCGGGATCAACGGTCAGCGCGGCGGTCGCAATTCCCCCGTGGCACTAAATCGCATTCTTTCGGGAGCGCAGTTTTGGGATGGACGTGCCGATTCACTTGAGGCGCAGGCGATTGGCCCGATTGCCAATCCCATTGAAATGGGATTTACACATCAAGGTGTCGTCGAACGTCTTGGCGGGATTCCAGTGTATGCAATACAGTTTGAGACAATCTTCGGAGATCTTTCGATTACTCGCGTCGGCGAAGCGATTGCCGCCTTTGAGCGAGTCTTGGTGACCTTGCCATCTCCTTACGATTACGCCGAACAGATGCGGGCCTTTGCCGGACTCGATCAGGATGACATTGATGATGATCCCGACCTTGTAAGGCTCTCCAAGGAAGCGACCGCCGGTGTTGAGTCGCATGCCATGTCAGATTCAGCAAAGAGGGGACGCGAAATATTTTTTACAGAGAAAGGCAACTGCACTGCCTGCCACGTGGGAGCCAATCTGGCTGATGAAAAATATCACAATATCGGCATCGGTATGGATGCGTCGGATCCAGATCGAGGCCGATTTACAGTGACGAATGATGAAAAAGACACCGGAGCGTTCAAAACTCCAACCATTCGAAACGTGGCCCTCTCGGCTCCCTATATGCACGATGGGTCCGTTGCGACGCTTCAAGAAGTGGTGGAGTGGTATGACAAGGGAGGACATCCAAATAAGTATCTCAATGAGAAAATCCGAAAGCTCAACCTTTCAGAACAAGATCGCGCGGACCTCGTCGAGTTTATGCTGGCATGCACCGGCCCAGCTCCGTTGGTAGAGATAAACCGTCTGCCGGCAGATCTCTAACCGATCCATGCCTGAGGCTCGTTTGATTCGGTCGAATATTGATGCTGGCCCTTGTTGAATTTCAATTGCCTTTCACAGTTATCTCCACGCCACTTGCGGTGAGCTAAGAGAGTTTATCTATGCCCGATCGTTCCGAGTGGTTTCCAGTATCCAAAAGTCAATCGCCGTTTTACGCAGGAATTGACCTTGGTGGTACGAACATCAAAACCGGACTCGTCGACGATCTCGGACGCACGCTGGCATACCACCGTGAACCGACTCTCGTTGCACAAGGCCCAGAAGACGGTGCGCAAAGAATGGGGCAAAGCGTTTTGCGTGTCGCCGAACTTGCCGGCATCAACGTAAATCAGATCGCACGCGTCGGACTCGGTACGCCTGGAACTATGGATATTCCTGCTGGAATGCTTCGTGAACCGCCAAACCTTCCAGGATGGCGACAGTTTCCGGTGCGCGACAGAGTCTCGGCTCACTGCGGCTTAGACGTGACGTATGCCAACGACGGCGGTGCCGCTGCCTATGGTGAATTCTGGATTGGTTCGGGCCGAGAGCTTTCAAGCATGGTGCTCTGGACACTCGGCACAGGAATCGGGTGCGGGATTATCGTCGACGATATGTCGATTGATGGAGCACACAGCCATGGCGCCGAATGTGGCCACATCATCGTCGACGCTTCCGATGATGAGCGACTCTGCCCGTGCGGACAGCGAGGACACCTCGAGGCTTATGCGAGTGCCACCTCACTGATGGCGACCGCAAGAGAACAGTTTAAAAAGGGTGCCGGTGGTTCTCTTGCCGAGGCCGTCGCCGCCGGGGAAATACTGACGCCCATTCTCATTTCAAAACACGCCGAGTCTGGCGATCAACTCTCAGCGAATCTGATCCTCGAAGCTGCTCGCTGGTTGGGGATCGGCACGGTGACTTTGCTGCACACAATCGATCCCGAAGGAGTCGTGATTGGCGGTGCGATGACGTTTGGTGGAGAGTCTGCTCCGATCGGTCGAATGTTCATCGAACGTGTTCGGCAGGAGGTGCGCGCGCGGGCCTTCCCCATTCCGGCCGAGAGAACGACGATTCGATATGCAAGCCTCGGCGGCGATGCGGGCTACGCCGGTGCCGCAGGGCTTGCACGCCTCGAACACCGTCGGCGTAGTGGAATCACCTTCGCCTGACACGCATCACAAAGAGACTCTCACTTCACTATGTCATTCGACTGCCGATACATACGCAATTTCTCAATCATCGCCCACATCGATCACGGCAAGAGCACGCTGGCCGATCGACTTCTCGAACGCACCGGAACAGTCGAGAAGCGACAACTCAAGGAACAGATGCTGGACGACATGGAGCTGGAGCGCCAGCGAGGCATCACGATCAAAGCTCGCGCGGTACGAATGGAGTATTCGCTTGATGGCCAAATCTACGAACTCAATCTGATCGACACACCCGGGCACGTCGACTTTCATTACGAAGTCTCTCGGAGTCTCGCCTGTTGCGAAGGAGCGGTTCTTCTGGTGGACGCCTTTCAGGGAGTTGAAGCACAAACTGTTGCCAACGCCTACGCCGCAACGAGTAATAATCTCACGATCGTTCCGGTCATGAACAAAATTGATTTGGTGCATGCTCGGATCGATGATGTGCTCGCTGAAATGGAGTCGAGTCTTGCAATCGACCCCGCCGACGTGATCAAGGTAAGCGCGAAGACCGGCGTGGGAATCGATGAACTTCTTGCAGCGATCATCCACACGATTCCGGCACCGGAGGGAGATCCAAACGCGGTACTGCGTGCGATGATTTTTGACAGTCATTACGATAGCTATCGCGGCGCGATCACTTACGTGCGCATCGTCGAGGGCACCGTTCGAAAGGGACAAAAAATTCGGTTTCTCGAAACCAGCACAACCCACGAAGTGCTGGAACTTGGCCAGTTCGTGCCCCAAAGACGAGCCTGCGAAAGCCTCTCCGTCGGTCAGGTTGGATATCTTGTTTGCAACATCAAGGATGTGAAGCAGGTGCATATCGGTGACACCGTAACGATCCCGGGAGATTTCGCCGCTTCTCCGCTGCCCGGATATAAACCTCCGCAGCGCATGGTGTATTGCGGACTCTATCCTTCTGAAGGAGAAAGTTTCGAAGACCTTCGAGACTCACTTGAAAAATTAGTGATCAACGATCCCTCCTTTGAATTTTCTCCTGAAAGCAGTGAGGCACTCGGTTTCGGATTTCGCTGCGGATTTTTGGGGCTGCTGCATATGGAGATTATTCAGCAGCGTCTTGAAAAAGAGGCTGATCTCGATCTTGTTCAGACAGCGCCCAACGTGACGTATCAGATCCTCAAGAAAACCGGTGAGACTCTTGAAATTCGAAATCCGCAAGATGTACCGGATACGGGCCAGATCGAGGAGTTTCGACAACCGATTGTCCGCACTAATTTTATTATTCCAGCCAATCTCATCGGCCCGATTATGCAAATGTGCACCGATCGACGAGGTGCATATCTCAAGACAGAATACCTCTCTCCAACTCGTGCCATGATCACATTCGACCTTCCATTGGCCGAAGTGATTTACGATCTTCACGACAAACTCAAGAGTGTCACACGAGGTTATGGCACGATGGATTATGAACTCATCGGCTATTTTCCGGCCGATTTAGTGCGTTTGGATATTCTCGTCGGAAGCAAGAAGGTTGATGCTTTGTCGATTATCTGTGATCGTCGCGATGCCGACCGCCGAGGCAGAGCGATTGTGAAGAAGCTGCGCACTGAGATTGACAGGCACATGTTTGAAATCGCACTACAGGCAGCGATTGGCACCAAAGTAATCGCTCGAGAAACAATTTCTGCCATGCGAAAAAATGTCACCGCAAAGTGCTACGGCGGCGATATTTCACGCAAGAAAAAACTCTGGGCAAAACAGAAAGAGGGAAAGAAGCGGATGAAAAGTATCGGGAGCGTTGATATTCCACAGAAGGCGTTTATGGCCGTTCTGGATACCGAGGGAGAACGGTAGGCTTGAAAATACATTCATCGTGAAACAGTAGAAACAAGAGAACAACCACCTGGAAAACAAACTCTCATGAACGAAACAAAACCTCTGCTGCTCAAAGGTCGAATCAACCATTCCGTAGTGTTTTGGTGTTTTAACATTGCTGGCGAAAAGTGGGACATCGACACCATGTGCTCTGTTGCCAAGAGCCTCGGAATTGGATCGGTTGAAATCTGCGGTCCTGAATTGTGGGGCACGATCAAGAAGCATGGTCTCACCTGCGCAATGGCTTCAAATGGAATGCCGGGTGCGCCGTTCATGAAAGGACTCAACAACCCCGCCTATCAACGGGAAGTCATTTCTGTCACATCACACATGATCGACGACTGTGCTGCAGCGAATGTCCCCAGCGTGATCGCCTTCACCGGTTACAAATGGAAAAATGCCGAAGACCCAACCAGCGGGGAGATCTCTCTTGAAGAAGGCGCTGATACTTGTGTCGAGGGTCTCAAGCAGTTGGCTCTACTCGCTGAAAAAAGAGGCGTTACCGTCTGTCTCGAGCACTTGAACACTCGAGACGGTTCGCATCCTATGAAGGGACATCCCGGCTATCAGGGAGACGATATCGACTATGTCGCAAATATCGTACGGCGTGTCGGTTCACCACGCGTGAAGTTGCTGTTTGACATTTATCATGTGCAGGTGATGAATGGCGACGTTCTCCGCCGCCTCGAAGAATGTAAGGACGTGATCGGGCACATTCATACAGCGGGGAATCCAGGTCGGGCGGAACTTGATGACAGTCAGGAAATCAACTTTCCACCGATCATGCGGAAATTGATTGAAATCGGCTACAAGGGCTACGTCGGTCACGAGTTTATCCCAACTCGGGATCCTCTCGCCGGGCTTCGTCAGGCCGTAGAACGATGCGACGTATAGGCTATGTGCCCATTTTTCGAGTGTGAGTCAGACTCGTACGCATTGTTCTGATTTCCTTTCATTTCCTTTGATTCTAGAGAAAAGTGTGCTCATCGCTTTCAGTCTGCTTGCAGTGTTGTTGCTGGCGAGTCACTATCTCTCATCAGTTCAGTGAATTTCGTTGATCTCGAAAAACCGCTTTGTAACACCCCTCAGAAAACGATCCTTCCATGCAGCAACGACCTCAGTTTCCGGAATTTCCAGATTTTGTACGAATGCTGCAGTTCGGTTCCCGTCAGAATATTCCTGTTTTGTTGGCAGGAGTTTTTGGTCTGTTCATCGTTGCCGGCCTGTCGCGCGGTGTGTACACCGTCGGCCCCGAAAGCGTCGGTGTTGTTCAACGCTTCGGCCGATTTATTGGAACGGTCAATTCTGGTCTTCGCTTCAAAATTCCCTTTGGGATCGATCGGGTCACCATCCTGCCGGTAAAGCGACAACTCAAGATGGAATTCGGTTTCGGTTCACCAGGCGCCTCAAATCTCGACCAAGTTTCCAATGAACAGTCGCAAGAGAGTGATATGGTGACCGGTGATCTGAACGCCGCCCATGTCGAGTGGGTCGTGCAGTATGAAATTAGCGACCCTGAACAATTTCTCTTTAATAATCGTGATCCTGGTCTGACACTCCGCGATCTCTCAGAAAGCGTGATGCGAGAGGTGGTGGGGGATCGCACCGTCGATGAAGTGCTGACTATTGGCCGACAGGGTATTGAGAATGAATCGATTCAAAAGCTCACAACGATTGTGCAGGAACTCCGTATGGGCCTTCGGATTCAGCAAGTGCAACTGAAAAATGTTCATCCACCCACGCCCGTACAGAAGTCTTTTGATGAAGTGAATCGCGCTCAGCAGGAACGCGAACAGATGATCAACCTGGCCGCCGGTGAATACAACAAAGTCGTGCCTCGGGCCAGCGGCGAAGCGGAGCAAAAGATTAGTCAGGCCGAGGGCTATGCTCTCAAGCGAGTCAACGAAGCCCAAGGTGATGTCACACGATTCAAAGCACTTCTTGAGCAGTATGAAAAAGCTCCCGAAATTACTCGTCAAAGACTTTATCTTGAAACGCTATCCGATGTGATTCCGCAGATTGGCAGCAAGATTATTCTCGATGCTGATGTGAAACAGTTTCTACCCTTGATGAATCTGCAACAGTTCGAATCGAGGTCGACGGTTAAAAAATGAACAGACTCCCACTCCATCCACTGCTCCGCTTGGTTCAACGAGGCATTGAAACGCTCTCTTCGCCTCTTGGCGGATTACTCGTCGTGATCGCGGTCATGATCCTTTACGGATGCGCGTATACCATCGATCAGACCGAACAGGTGGTGATTACCCAATTTGGTCGTCCGGTTGGCCAGCCTCTCAACATCTCAGAAACAGACTCGCGCGCTGGTCTTCATTTCAAAATTCCCTTTATTCAAACAGCCAATCGTTTCGAAAAGCGAATCCTTGAGTGGGACGGTCTTCCCAATGAAATGACTACTCGCGACAAACTCTATGTTGTTGTTGATACGTTTGCACGATGGAGAATCGCTGATCCGCTAAAATATTTTCAAAGCCTTCGCGACGAGCGGAGCGCCCTCTCGCGACTCGATGACATTATCGGTAGCGAAACTCGAAATATTGTCGCCCGTCACGATCTGATCGAGGTCGTGCGTTCCGACAAGCAGCGAAAGTCAGAGCAGGAAATCACGCTCGCAGAATCCGGGGCTACCGTCGGCGTTCTTCCTCCAATTCAGTTTGGCCGCAAGGAACTCGAGCGGGAAATTTTTGCCGCCGCGTCTCCTAAGGTTCATATCTGGGGAATCGAGTTACTCGATGTACGAATTAAACGCATCAACTACAAGGCTGGAGTCATTGAAAAGATCTACGATCGCATGATGTCAGAGCGCATGCAGATTGCTGAACGTTTTCGCTCTGAAGGGGAAGGCGAGGCCGCAAAGATTGCAGGCCGAAAGGAAAAAGATCTGCAACGAATTGAGTCGGATGCCTACCGCACGGTGCAGGAAATTGAAGGTAAATCAGATGCCGAAGCCTCGGAGATTTACGCGAATGCCTATACGGCAAGTCCTACGGCAGCTGATTTCTATACATTTCAGAAAACGCTCGACACCTACAGGGCAACGCTCGGTCGTGATAGCACGCTTATCCTGACTACCGATAGCGATTTTTTTGGGTTATTTAAAAGTATCGATGGAAATCTGGCACCGAGATCTTCAGAAGTGCCGCAATAGGCGCGCTGGTTTCTTCAGGGTTTTCGTATCGGTTGCTGTGCGCCAACTTCTTTTCGCCACTCGATGAGCGATTGAGCCATCGCGGCTGTTGTATCTCCTTCGCGGTCTGAACACTCTTTTGATTCTCCCGGATCACTTTCGATATCGTAGAGTTCAATTCGATTGTCTTCGAAAAATTCGATCAGCCTCCAGCGATCTCTTCGAATCGCACTGTAGGGCGTTGCACCACCAGGATGATAGTGCGGGTAGTGCCAGAAGAGGTCTCGTTTCTCGAGATGCGCATCAGGGCGTGCAAGAATTGGCACCAGACTTTTTCCATCAAGGACGCTCTCTCGTGGCAGCGGTATTCCGACAACTTCAGCAATCGTTGGAAAGATGTCGAGGCCTGTTACCGGTTCATTGCATACGCGTCCCGGTGCAGAAATGCCTTGGCCGGCTACGATGAACGGCACCCGAACACCTCCTTCGTATGCAGAGCCTTTTCCAACTCGTAGCGGTGCATTGCTGGTAACCCCCTGCAGTCCACCATTGTCGCTGGTGAAGATGACAAGCGTACGATCAAAGATTTTACAGTCATCCAACGCATCAACGATCCGTCCTACGGCATCATCAAGGCTTGAAAGCATTGCGGCATAGGCTGGCGTAGATTGCGTTTGTGCTCCGGCCGCCTTGGCTTTAAATTCCCCAATCCGATTGGGCTTGGCTTGAATCGGCGAGTGAACAGCATGAAAAGGAACGTACAGGAAAAATGGACTGTTTTGGTTCTCCTGAATAAAACGTACCGACTCGCTCGCCTCCCGATCGGTAAGATATTCTCCTTCTGGTCCGTCGGAAAGCGTTGAGATCTTATACGGTGCAAAATAGTTCGGGGGCTGTCCTCGGTGCGTGCCTCCGCGATTGCAATCAAATCCCTGTTTCAGTGGGCCAAATTCTGGAAGATCGCCCAGGTGCCACTTTCCAATTGAAGCCGTTGCATATCCCGATGCATGCAGCAGTTCAGCAATCGTTATTTCTCCAAGCACTAGCTGTTTCGTCCAGTTCGGAGGCGATAAGGGCGCGTCGGGTCTGTCATGACCGGCAATCCAGTCTGTGAGATGCAATCGCGCAGGATGCCTTCCTGTCAACAAACCGGCACGCGATGGCGAACAGACGGTGCATGCGGAATAGCCACACGTAAACCGGACTCCCCTGTGGGCAAGTGCATCAAGGTGTGGTGTCTCGTGCCACACGCTTCCGTCAATACCCAGATCGTGTGCCCCAAGGTCATCTGCAAGCATTACCACAACATTGAAAGGCTGCGCCGAAATTGATTGCACCGTAAAGATGCCGTAGCATGCGACACAGATAATCACAACAATAAGACCTGTGTAAAGTCGATGGTTCAACATTCTCTTCCCCCATAGATTGATCTCTTTGCACTATCCGGTCATTCTCGGTCACGCGCTCCATCAGAAGACTCTACTTTGCGATGGTGCGTCGAGCCTTTCTTGTATCACTCTACTTCAAACGCCATTGAGACTGAGTTCCGCTGCAACATATCTGGGCACACTTGGGCACCAGTAGTTGCAAGTCGTGTACCGCTCACTTTAAAGTCTTTATTCTGTTGAACGCTTGGGTTTCTTTCATTTAAATCCTTTGTCTTGACTGAAATCTGATGCCGGTCACACCGCATCACCTCTTTGGCAATTGCCCGTGAAGCGACACACAACTACTTTCTCTTGGAACATGATTTTTCTGAGACGGCTTGTTCCGTTGTGTGGCTCTGTATGGATTCTCATCGGATCTGTGTATGCAGGCATCCCAGAGGGGCTTTCATCACTGATACAGCAGTCTTGCCTCGAGTGCCACGATACGGAAACAGCCGAAGGCGGACTCGATCTTTCGTTGCTGTCCTTTGAACTCAGCGATCGTTGGGTACGCGATCGCTGGATACACATTCACGATCGAGTTCAAAAGGGAGAAATGCCACCTCAAGATCAGGCCCTTCTGCCACCGGAACAGTCGCACTTTCTCAATCTTCTTGCGACGGAGATTGGTCATGTCGATCACGAAGAAATTCTGACCGAGGGTCGTGGACCACTTCGTCGGCTGAATCGCGATGAATACGAACAGAACCTGCGCGATGTTCTGCAACTCCCCACTCTCGATATCCGTGACATGTTGCCAGAGGATCGCCAAGGGCATCGCTTTCAAAAAACCTCTGCAACTCTCGATATGTCGCGCGTACAACTCACGGCCTATCTTGATGCTGCCGAAACCGCCTTGCGTCAGGCGATGATTCTCACAGACAAACCACCACCTGTAACCGCGTTCCGCGCGATTGGAACAGCCTTGTTCCCTGAGGATCATACCTTTGGAGAGCGAGAGGCGATGTTCTTTGCCAAGGACAATACCGCCATTGATTCACAGCATTTAGATGCACTCCGAGAGGATCCAGCGATTGAACTTGCGCTTTTTCGTTCCGCGCACTGGCCCTACTACGGTTATCCCAAAGGCTTCGTCGCAAAACTACCGGGCGAATACAAGGTGCGATTCTCCGCACGTGCCGTCGTGCAGATGCAGAAGTACACGCTCATGCCTGCCACGCGAAGCGTGCCGATGACGTTCCGCGCTCGCAAGCCGTCCGGTCCCGATGTCTCTGGTGATGTGCGCGCCACAGGGGGCTTGATTGACATTCAACCAGAAGTCGCAACGTATGAAACCACCGTGCTGCTGCGTGAGCACGAAACATTTGAATACAGTCTCCTCGGACTGCCAGTGCCACTGGCAAGAAATATCAATGGTGGTGGGCCGGAATATCGTTATCCACCGCTTCCCGAAGGTGGACAGCCCGGTATTGCCTTTCAGTGGCTTGAAGTTGAAGGCCCTGTTGCATCGAACACATGGCCGCCGCCTTCGCATTGCGTACTGTTTGATACTCTCGGTGCCCATCCAACTTCAAAGCAACCGCTTGAGGATGCGAAAAGACTACTGCGACGGTTCATCGCACAAGCCGGCGGCGAGGCTTTGTCTGAAGAATCCCTACATCACTTTGATCGGCTTATCCAAAGCCGCCTTGAGCACAACGTTCCCTTCGCTGAGTCGATGCTCGCCGGATACAAAGCTTTTCTCTGCTCGGGTCATTTTCTTTATCTGCATGAGCCTACGCACGCCAGCGATCACCTTGCCATCGCCTCGCGACTTTCTCATTTTCTCACCAACACGCGGCCTGACGTCGGGTTACTCGAACAGGTGCGGCTTGAAAAACTCCGCGATGCAAAGACACTCCAATCGGAGACCCTTCGACTTATTTCCAGTGACGGCTTCGATCGTTTCGTGAAACATTTCACCGACTCCTGGCTCAATCTCTGCCATGTGCGCCGCGACGAACCAGACATTCGGCTCTATCCAGAATATCGTTTTGATGACTATCTCGTGGAGTCTATGGAACGTGAAACTCGCGCGTTTTTCGCCGCAATGATTCGCGACAATCTTTCTGTTGCCTCGCTCATCGATACAGACTTTGTCTTCGCCAACGACCGCCTTGCGTCCCACTATCAGCTTTCACCGATCAACGGTTTTGCAATGCGTAAGGTGACGCTTCCCAAAGACAGTCCGCGCGGGGGACTGCTCACGCAGGCAGCCCTTTTAAAAGTAACTTCAAACGGCACCAGCACATCCCCTGTAGTGCGAGGAGCCTGGGTCATGGAACGCCTTCTCGGCGAACCGCCGCCGCCGCCGCCAACAAGCGTTCCTGCAGTTGAACCGGACATTCAAGGTGCAAAAACAATTCGCGAACTGCTCTCGCTCCATACTGCGTCGCAGGTGTGTGCAAACTGCCACGCTCAATTCGATCCTGTCGGTCTGGCGCTTGAAAACTTCGACATTCTAGGAGGCTGGCGAACTGTGTATCGCGGAGTCGAACAGGGCGAACGTGTCTTTGGCATCGATCGCGCCGGTCACGACTTCTCTTACACGCTTACGGGGCCTGTCGATGCCAGTGGCACCCTGAGAGATGGTCGTCCTTTTCACGATATTCGGGATTTAAAAACTTTTTTTGCTGCACGTCCACGGCAACTCGCACGCAATCTTCTTCATCTATTCACCGTTTACTCCACTGGAACTCCAGTGCGTTTCTCCGATCGCATAGAAATCGAGGTCCTTCTCGACTCCTGTTCTGTCGACGGCTATCGCGTACGGGATCTTCTGCTTGCGCTGGTGCAAAGCAAAATTTTTCTTGGTCAAGATGGTTGTTTGTAACGTCATGCACACTCCACACACCGTTGTTGCATTCCGACGTGTTTCGCGGCGCACTGTTTTGAAAAGCGCTGGCGTGACGCTTGCGCTACCGCTTCTGGAATGTATGACTTCCTCGCATAGCAGAGCAGATGCGATACAGCCACTTCGCAGAATGCTTCTTATTTCCAACAACCTCGGCGTACTGCCAAAACTTTTTTTCCCTAAGAATACTGGTCGCGATTACACGCTTTCACCATACCTTTTATCACTCGAGAATTTTCGAGCTGACTTCACTGTTTTCAGTGGTCTTTCTCACCCCGGAGTCGTCGGCGGACACAGTACAGAAAATTGCTTTCTGACTGCGGCACGGGGTCCGACGAAGAGTGGTTTTCGAAATCAGATTTCGCTCGATCAGTTTGCCTCTGAGAAACTTGGGTGGCTCACCCGATTTCCCACGCTGAATCTTGGCGTCAATATCGACAAAGCCAACCGCAGCCTCTCTTGGACGCGCGATGGCGTCTTACTTCCTGCTGAAGAGAATGCTCCTGCATTATTTCAGAAAATGTTCGTCCAGGGGGATCCCGCCTCCGTACAGGAACAGCTTCAGCGACTCGAAGAACGCGGCAGCATTCTCGACACATTGCTCGATGACACCAACCAGTTTCGACGCACACTCGGTCGGGACGACAAGGCTCGTCTCGATCAATATCTCACCTCTGTTCGTGAAGTCGAAGAGCGTCTGCACGCTGCCCGTGAATGGGAACTGCGCCCAAAGCCAAGCGCTCCACAACCGCCACCTGTTGATATCCACGATAAGAAGCTTTTCATTGAAAAGTTTGATTTGATGCTCGCCATGGCGCAACTCGCACTGGAATCCCGGTCCACGCGGATCGTCACGCTCATGGTTGATGCATTTGCGACACCTGCTTTTCAGCTTCATCCCAATCACATTACGACCGACGGCTATCACAATCTCAGCCATCACGGTCAATCTGTTGAAAAAATTCAGCAACTTGAAGATGTCGACCGCCAACAAATGGCGCTTCTTGCAAAGCTGCTCAAGACTCTCTCGGACACACCGGATGCAGGCCAACGATCGCTCGATAACACGATCATTGTGTACGGAAGTAACATGGGTGATTCAAACACCCACGACAATTCAAATCTTCCAATTCTGCTGGCCGGCGGTGGTTTTCGGCACGGAAATCACCTTGCATCGAACCACAGTTTTGACACGCCACTGTGCAATCTTTTTTTGAGTATTCTGCACCGCTTGGGGATTGACGTTGATGCATTTGGATCGAGCACTGGAACGCTCACGGGCCTAGAACAAACCTAGATTTTGGAAACTTGTATCATGACACATCTGTTTGCAAGGCCACTGTTTATCACTTTTCACAGCCAAAGCCTCGCGACGAGATACCGAGCGTGCACGCTTTTGAGTGCGGCAGTTCTCTGGAGTCTGGGTTGGCATGCAATCGCGCAGCCGCCAGCCGTTGATCCAGACAAGGAATATCAACTCACCGAGGAGTCTCTTCAACGTTCCGACTCTGTAACACAAGGTACGATCGAAGAACATGTCTGGAAAAGTACTGGTGTCTTTGCCGGAACTGTGCGGCGGATATGGATCTATGCACCGGCGAAAGAACATCTCGATTCACTCGGCACTCAGGGAGCCGCCGTGATGGTGTTTCAGGACGGCCACGCCTACATCGATGAAGCAGGGCAGTTCCGGGTTCCAATCGTTTTTGACAACTTGATCCACTCAGGAGAGATGCCCCCAACAATCGGCATCTTTATCGATCCGGGTCACACCAGCGACTCACTTCCAGGAGACAAACCTGGCTGGCAACCTCCGCCGAATAATCGCAGTCTTGAATACGATACGCTTTCTAGTGCCTATGCAACATTTCTCATCGAGGAGATTTTGCCTTTTGCTGCTACGCGTTATCGACTCACCGATGACCCCTCGTGGAGAGCAATTTGCGGCATCTCATCCGGTGGCATCTGCGCATTTACAGTCGCTTGGGAGCGTCCCGATCATTTTCAGAAAGTTGTCAGCCACGTCGGGAGCTTTACGAATATTCGCGGTGGGCATGTCTATCCATCGCTCGTGCGAAAATCAAAGTCTCAGCCGAAACCTATCCGAGCCTTGTTGCAGGATGGCCAACAAGATCTCGACAATCAGTTTGGAAATTGGTGGCTGGCCAATCTTGAAATGGAAAAGGCTCTCAGCTTTGCTGGCTACGACCATCGATTCGTTGGTGGCATTGGCGGCCACAACGGCAAGCATGGCGGCGTGATTCTTCCTGAATCGCTCCGTTGGCTGTGGCGCGATTGGAAAACTGCCGGGAATGCACCGAAGTAACACCGATCGAAGCCAGGTTTCTTTATTGAGTTTTTGTTTTATGCCTTCTGTGTCATCGCCGAACATTTCCGAAGCCCCCTTGCCTCCAACAATTCGGGCGTTGGGATGGTCGAGTTTTCTGACCGACATGGCCAGCGAGGCCATCTATCCCTTGCTGCCTGCATTTTTCATGCGGGAGCTTGGCCTGACGAGCGTTGGAGTTGGACTCCTCGACGGACTCGCGTCTGCCACGGCTGCAATTGTAAGACTGCCCGCCGGAATGCTTTCCGATCGAATGGGCCGCCGACCACTGGTGATTGTGGGCTACACTTTGGCTACGCTCTCGCGGCCGTTCATGGGAATGGTTACTGGGCCTTTCGGCGCATCCATCGTGAGAGTTGCAGACCGCTTTGGAAAAGGGGTTCGTAGTGCTCCTCGCGACGCACTGGTCGCCGA